>Ga0316231_1000489_pt1 | contig 55631 bp, 44 predicted proteins | sample TBH18027metaG_FD_206002 | JGI IMG/M metagenome (GOLD analysis project Ga0316231, IMG submission 206002) | Freshwater microbial communities from Trout Bog Lake, Wisconsin, USA - TBH18027 | ecosystem: Environmental > Aquatic > Freshwater > Lake > Hypolimnion/Profundal zone | place: USA: Wisconsin... | reverse complement strand
AGGTCGGCGATTCGATGAGAACCTCGGGTTGGGATAATTTCAGCGGGCTGTTCGCAAGTACCAACGAAGGTGAAAATAGTAACGCCATGAATGCGAACGCGGACCACAACGGAATTTGTGAAGAGCTAAAAGGTGAACGCATTCGCTAGAACCTCTTTTTTGGGCACTGCAATTCGGTCGCTCCGGGCGACCTATTCTGGTGCAACATCCAACGAGACAACCTGACGGCGAGGAATTAATGCCGCGAAACCCGTAACCCACGCTTCGAATTCGTCATCAGTTGTCCCGCCCTGATCGAGGAATCGAGGCAACAGGAGACTGTCACTATTCTGAGCGCAGTATCCATAGTCACACGTTACGGCAGATCGCACGTGGCCTTCACTCAACCAAGGCAAAAAGTCTGTGCGATTTGCCCCGCTCGGATAGCAAAAATGGTCGTGACCGTCCACTCCGGTTAGTTCTTGAATGACTCGACGGTTTTCTTCAATCTCCCGGAGAAATAGGTTTCGCTCAAGCGGAGTGCGATGACGATGCGTATGTAATTGGAAATCTATCCCGAGCTGCGCCATCTCCGACACCTCTTGCGGGTTCATTAGATGGAACAAGCGCTCACGAGTAAATGCCTGATAATCGAATCCAAAAATTGACGCGAATTCACGTGCCAGATCGTCCTTCTGCAGCCCAGAAATCTTTGCCCGTTTCACGTACTCGTCAATATGGCCGACAAGTGCCTCCCTGCCTCCGGTCGTATCCAAGTCAATTTGTTTTGGTAACCACGGAATGTCAGGGGCCTTCACAGTGGCGCCACGGCGCCTCCAAGCCATATAGCCAAGTGCAAACCGGAATATGGGGCGATTGAAAGTGCAGTAGTAAGTTGTTAGATAAACGGTAGCTGGAAATCCATGTTTCCGAAGGATCGGGAAGGCACTAGCATAGAAATCTGCCCACCCGTCATCAAAGGTGATAACAACACTCTGCTCGGGCAATTTTCCGATTTCGAGAAGCCGTAGCGCCTCCGCAAGCCCCAAAACGTGACACCCGCAGCTTTGGAGAATTTCCATTCGCCGCGCAAATGTATCGGGCGTCATAAACATCCAGGGATGCGATGCGTGTTCGTCCCCCATCGCCACGCCGTGATAGCACAGTATCAGTAGGCGTTGCCGTCGCCAGTTGCTGCGGGCAAAGACCGTAAAAAGACCAAGACCCTTCCTCGCAAAAATCGATCGCTTAAGGCTTTTGAGAGGATTCACTGACAATTGCCCTCGGGATGATTATTGATCTCACCGACTTCCTAGACTAGAAGAAACAAATTAGTTCTTCGTCTTCTTGTCGAGGGGGATTAAAATTTACTCACGCGCAAAGCAATACGTATCAGGATCAGTTCCCTGTCGCCTGGCAAACTGAAGGACCTAAGCTGTTGACGTCTACCAACTTGATAAGTGTCGGCCAAACGGAGGTCATAATGCAATCAAAAACTCCGGAGGATGCCGTGAATCTGCATCGTTGCGAGGCAACATCGATTCCCCACCTTCGTCGGCCGGAAGCTGTATCGCCGTTCCCCAAAACTCCTAACGATGGGCCATGCCATGGCCCGGTGAATCATGTTTAAGAACGTTGGCTCGAACTGGCTTTTGATGCTGGCGAATATGGCCAGTGCGTATTTCCTATTGCCTTTCACCCTGCGCTATCTCGGTAACGACCAATATGGAACTTGGCTGCTCATAGTGTCCTTCACAGGGTACCTGGGATTACTGGCCCTTGGCGTTCCGATGGCATCGGTCAGATACATCACCCACGACGCGTCCATCGGAGACCATCACTCGATGAACAAGACGATTGCGACCTGTGCTGGAATGTACCTCTTGATCGGGTTGGCATCCCTGCTATGTGGAGTCGGACTTCTATTCGTGTTTGATCGGGCATACAACGTTCCGGGTGCTATTCGGAGCGCTGCGCGACTTGCGTATCTCATTGTAGTAATGACGACATCCCTCTCGTTCTTCGCCCAATTGCCACAGGGAATAATGGCGTCTTACCACGACTTCGTAGGACGCAACATGGTGCAGACCGGCATTATCGTACTCAGGGTTTTTCTCACAGTTGTGCTGCTAGTGATAAAGCCATCGCTGGTTGTACTGGCATGTGTGCAGTTGGTGCCGCTGGTTCTCGAAGCGGTCATCATGTGGGTCCTTATCTTTCGCCGGTATCCGGAAGTCAAACTTGACTTATCGCTGTTCAATTGGAAGACGATGAGGACCATTTTTTCGTTTAGCGTATTCGTCCTTGTGCTGAGCATTGGCGTACAACTTTCGTTTCAAACGGATTCGCTCGTAATCGGGAAGTTGCTAAACATTAACCAAATACCCTACTACGCCATCGCGAACACGATCATGGTTTATAGCATGCAGTTCGTGATCGGAATTGCGTCGGTCATTTTGCCGATGGCCACAAAGTTGCTCGCCAATCATGAACGGGAGAAACTGACGCGGCTCTTCTTTAAATGGTCGAAGATTACTCTATCTCTCACGCTGCTTGGAAGCCTTTTCCTTATTGTATTCGGTCCAGAATTGATCCGCTCGTGGATCGGTCCTTCATTTTCCAAGCCGGCGGGGGGCGTTTTGCAGGTACTTATGCTGTCAGCGCTCGTATTTCTTCCAGTGCGCGGTGTTGCGTTGCCGATTCTGATGGGTATCGGCAAGCCAGGCAAAGCCACCGTGGCTTTTCTGGCTGCCGGAGTGCTCAACCTGATTCTCAGCGTTCTCTTGGCCCATCCACTGGGACTTCTCGGAGTGGCGATAGGAACCGCCATTCCAAATGTGCTCTTCGGATTCGTGCTGTTAGTAATTTGTGCTCAAGAGCTGAACTTCAAAATAAGGGAATACGTGTCCCGTGTTGTAGCCCTCCCGCTACTGGGCGCGATTCCGGTGTTCGCGGTCTTGGTTGGGTGTGACCGGATTGTTCATCTCAAAGGGATCTCAGGACTCGCACTTGCTTTCTTCATAACCGCTGCTGTCTTCGCATTTGTGTTTGGTGGACTGGTGTATCGATCAGACCGTGATGTTAATGTTCCCGAAATACTTAGCGGCTTACGCCAGAGGCTATCCTCATGACTGTTCCCACCATACTGCTCATTTGTGGCATGACCGTTGCTGTGCTGGTCACGCTCGGTGTGATCAGCGAAGCGTTAGCTCGATTATTCCTCGCACGAGGCAACTACTATGTATACACACCTCGCTTCCGCGTGAAGATGGAGCTGATTTCCGAGGTTTTTCCTGATCTTGATCCGAACGTTTCTTTTTGTATCAACAGCGACGGGGAGCGGGGAAGTGAACCGCCACGCCTATTGAACGGACTTTATCGGGTCCTTCTCGTTGGTGGCAGCGCAGCCGAGTGCTTCATACTGGACCAGAACGCGTGTTTGTCAATGTGCCTTCAGCGCAATCTGAATGCGCCATCTGCACTGAGCACACTAAAAGCGATTCAAGTTCACGTAGGCAGTCTCGCAAAAGCCTTTGTAGGCTCAGCTACACTCAGTCTGATGTTGCGCTTTGTTCTGCCACAGTACCGCAAAATCGATGCTGTTGTAATTATGGTTGGGGCTTCGGACATATTGAGTTGGTTGCAACGTTCGGCACCGGAAAATCCTATATCGGCGGCTGTCGGAGTGCGCGAGGTTTTCCAATCAAACCCTGAGACCCGGTATCGCTGGTATCCGCTTAAAGACACCGCATGTGCTGAATGTTGGCGCAGAGCGAGGGGGCTATTTGGATGGGAGGCAAAACACTGCGGCGCTGGTTCGTCCATTGCAAGGCTCCGAAGCATGCGCTGGAGAGCCACAACCATCAAAACTGAGGTTCCGGTACACACGACCTTGCTTGATAATTTTGCGAGATCCCTAGGAATGGCGGTCAGGCTCAGCCAAGAGGCAGGGGCCCGGGTCCTGGTGATCCCTCAACCTTGGCTGCCAACAGAAAATCTAACAGAAGAGGAGAAGCGGAGACTGTGGAATGGCGCGGAGGGCAATCCACACAAACAGAATGTATCCACGTACTACTCCTCGGAACTAGTCGCGCAGCTTCTGTCTGAGGTGAATGAAGTAGCGTGTCGCGTTGCGGTAGAGAATGGCGCACAGATAGTTCATATTCACAATTGCCTCACGCCTCCGACGGCTTGCTTCTATGATGATTTTCACTTCACTCCGTTGGGTGCACGAATTGTAGCGGATGTCGTTAGCAAAGCGTTCCTCCAGCATTGTTCTGAACCGTCCACAAAATCCGTGTCGAATCGGACTTGAGCGGGTATTTCGGTGAACTACCATGCGCATAGTTCTAGTTGACTCCTCCTTATTCACGCCGCCTTACGATCTGCACCTCGGAGAGGGGTTGACGGCGTTGGGGCATGAAGTGGAGCTAGTCGGCAGGAAGCTTCGCAAGAACGAGAGTGCATCGTCTGAGACCGTAAGGTTTTCGCCATTCTTCTACCGGCTATCCGACCCGCTACGCGATTCATGGGCGTTTGGCCGGTCACTGAAGTTGGCGGAATTGCCGTTGGATGCTATTCGGTTCGTAAATCATGTTCGCCGCTTGAGGCCAGACGTAGTTCATTTCCAATGGCTCTCGATCCCGCTTATCGATTACTGGATCGTCAACCGGATCAAGGCCATGGGGATCAAAGTCGTGATGACGGTTCACGATACGACTCCGTTGAACGACGCGGCGCGGTCAGTTGCACAACTTTTCGGATGGCGTCAGGTGCTGCAACGGTTTGACCTGCTGATCGTTCACACCGAGACCAGCCGGCGCCGGTTGCTGGAGATGGGAGTGACGGTTCCCATCTCAATCATTCCGCACGGGCTGCTGAAATTTGGAGAGCCGGTACAGAAGAGCCGTGACGAGAACGTTCTCCTGTTTTTCGGAAGCATCAAGCATTACAAGGGATTGGATTTGCTTCTTCAGGCATTTGAGCGGATGAGAATTCCGGCCAGACTACGCGTGGTTGGGGCTCCGAGGGACCCTGCCCCCTATTGGGAGATTCTGAAGAGCATGAAGAAACGCGATTTCGTCGAGTTGGATTTTCGATTCTTCGACAGCCAGGAGACCCCTTCGCTGATGGCCGATGCCAGCCTCGTGGTGTTCCCGTATCGCCTTATTGATGGCAGCGGAGCGCTTCTCACTGCGCTGGCTTACGGAAAACCATTCATTGCCACCGATGTTGGCATGTTCAAAGAACTTGCGGGCGAGTCGAGTCCGTCGCTAGTTCCGGTTGGAGACGTCGATGCTCTCGCATCCAGGCTGGACGAAGCCTTGATGGACCTTCCACGGTTTCAGAAGATATCGGATCGAATCAGGCAATCGATTCCGGGTTGGAAGGAAATTGCTGCGATGACTGTCGAAGCCTATATTGCAAGCGGGAAGATAACCAGCCTGAAGGTCCAGTCCCCAGCCTAGAGCAATTCCCGGTAGGCTTGCAGAATCGACGAAGAGTAAGCGTCAGGGCTGTAATGGATCGCTGCTTTCCGCGCTTCTTCTCCAAGAGCTACGCGAAGTGATGGAGCGGTCAGTATCTTGTGGATCGCCTCTGCTAGCCCAACGGGATCCGAAGCATTCGTTATGAGTGCCGTCACTTCGTTACGCGCAATTTCCGGCACGCCGCCAACGCGTGTGCAAACCGTGGGCAATCCTGCGGCCATGGCCTCCAGCAGTGCGTTGGGAGAGCCCTCGCTGTGGGAAGGGAGCACGGCAAAATCCGCAAGCGAATAGTAAGGCGCGGTATCAGCGTCATGGCCGGCGAAGATGATGTTCGCAGAAACACCCAGCTTGCCAGCTTCTTCCTGCAGCTTTGCGCGCTCCGGGCCGTCGCCCACTACGATGATCCTGTAGTCCACAGGAATCCGCTGTTGTTGCAGATGCCCAAGGGCTCTGACGAGGTCGATGTGTCCTTTTTCCTGAGATAGACGGCCAATGCAAACTCCCACGAGCGCATCTGGCGGGATGGCGAATTTGTTTCGCAGAGTGTCAATCTGCTCTGTGGCGGCAGGGACAAACGCTTTCACCATATTGTGTTGCACCAGAATGCGCTCTCTGGCAATGCCAACCTTCTCAAGGTCTGCGGCAAAAGCCTGGCACACGGTTACCACCCGCCGAGCTTTGCGCATGGACCAACGATTGAGCTGGTTGTACAAAACGTCCTTAAGATTGGTTCTCGTGTAACCGTGGTGAAACGCGATCCACGGAAAATGCCGGGGCACACCGATCAAGCATGCAAGGAAATGAGACTTCACATTGTGGGTCTGTACGATATCTGGTTTCTGCTCGCTGAGTAGCGTGCGCATTTGACGCAATACGGACAGGTCGAAGGCGCGCTTTTCGTGAATTACGCTCACTTCCAAGCCAGTCCCTTGCGCCGCTCGGATGAATGCATTCGGTTCGCTATGATTTCCGCGCTGGTATGTCGCAATGGCTACATGCACGCGTTCGTGCTTTCCGGACGCCGAATTCAACCGGGCAAATTCGATCAGGTTCTTTGCGGGGCCGGTCACCGAATTTGCCTCCATGAACGCCAGCACCTTGATAGGTTGGGACGCCTGTGGTTCCGTAGCGGTCTCGGTGGCAGTTTTCGTTGGAATCGTGGACATTCCCGGTAATTCCCTCACAGAACAAGTGCACGCAGGCTTCCAGACGTCAGGCCCAACCGCGCAATCGGTAGTAGATCATTTTGACGGACTCCATCACGCAATCCTGAAAAACGGTCCAGCGACTGGGCCAATTCGAAGTACGTTTCAGGCCATCCGGGATTGGGCGAGGCTCCACCTCGATGCCAACTTTTCTAAAGACCTGTGCAGCGCGGTGCATGTGGAAGTCACTTGTCATTAGCACCTTGCGGCCTTGGATGGTAGCTAACAAAGGCTTCACAAAAACGGCATTTTCCCGCGTGCTCGTGGATTTGTCTTCGGTGACGATCGCGGATTTTGGGACTCCGCTGAAAAGTAAATACTGCTCCATGCTGTGCGCCACGGTCCCTGGGCTGCCTCCACCGCACAGAACTATGGTGTGGAAAGTGCCTTCGCGGTAGGCGCGGACGGCATATTGGGCGCGCAAGTAAGTCGAGCGTCCAAGCATGCCTTCTTCTGGCGCATCGCCACTTAGAACTATCAGGACTTCGCCGGGCGGATCATTCCACGGTCCTGCCAGAGCTCGAGACCAAAGAGCCGCCAAGGGCGTGGCGGTGACGATCACCATCACGAACCCCAGGATAGCGAGAACGCCAAACAAGACGCGTCCAAGTCTCCGTAATCGATGTCCTGTTGGCTGCATAAAGTTTGCAAGCAATCTTAGCTGCAATGTAGCACGTTCGCGGCGGCGAATTCTTGTCCAGTGGCTGCCAAATTGCAACTGTTTCTAACGTGAAGGAAAGCACACTCATAGCGCAGCAGCCTGGCGTCGGGGAAGATGTCCCCGGTATATCGCCGCTACTCTGGAAGATGCTAGCTTTATTCGGCTTAGCGTTGTTGCTTTACGCAGGAACATTGGCTCGATTGGCAGCGCAGTGGTGGCAGGACCCGAACTTCTCACATGGATTTTTCGTTCCGCTAATCTCTCTCTGGATCGTCTGGGAGAGGCGCAAGCAACTTCGCGACTTGGATATTGTGCCCGCAAATGTGGGCATTCTTATCGTCCTCTGGGCACTGTTTCAATTAGTTGTCGGGGTAGTGGGCGCCGAGATATTCCTGGCACGTACATCCTTTGTCATGCTGCTTGGCGGGCTGATTGTGTTCTGCCTCGGTTGGAAGTGGTTGAAAGCGGTAGCATTTCCATGGCTATTCCTGCTAACCGGAATCCCCCTCCCAGCCATCGTGTTCAATGAGATAGCGTTTCCAATGCAACTGTTTGCCTCCAAAGTGGCCACCGGGCTTTTGCGCGCCTGTGATGTACCGCTTCTGACCGAAGGGAACGTTATTACACTGGCCAGTGTGCAACTCGAGGTCGCCGAAGCATGCAGCGGCATTCGTTCGCTGGTGACGCTGGTGACGCTCGCTTTGGTGTATGGCTATTTCATGGAAAAGAGCGTGACTCGCCGAGTGATCCTAGCGCTTTCGGCCATTCCAATCGCGATTGCCGCTAATGCTTTTCGCATATTTGGCACGGGCATCTGCGCACAGTATTGGGATCCCAGGGCTGCCCAGGGCTTCTTCCATGAGTTCTCCGGAGGGGTTGTTTTCGTCTTGTCGCTCTTCCTTCTTTTGGGAACGCATGCACTGATCAAACTGGTTACGCGGGCGGGGAGGAAGGTTGCATGATCAAGAAAAACGGACGTTTCCTTCTTGCAGCGTTTCTACTGATTCTGGCCACCGTGTTCCTGCACGGGCGCAGCAGTAGCGAAATAATTCCGCATAGCAAGCCCCTCGCGCAGTTTCCAATGATGATCGGCGAGTGGAACGCCAAGGTCCTGGAGATTAACGATGACGAACGGAGCGTACTCGGCGCAGGTGATTTCATGGCCCGCCGCTGGTACGAACCCGCTCACATGGCAGTCCCGGTGGACCTGTTTATCGCTTATTTCCCGTCACAGAGAGCGGGGCAAACCATGCACTCACCGAAGAACTGCATGCCTGGTGAGGGTTGGTTGCCGCTCGAGTCAACGTACAACTGGCTCGAAGCGCCTGGTCGTAACGCTCTTTCTGTAAACCGTTACGTACTCGGCAAGGGCGGTGCCAGAATGCTGGTGTTCTACTGGTACCAGGCACATTCCCGGGCGGTCGCCAACGAATATAAGGCGCGGCTTTTCATGGTTGCCGACGCGGCACGCATGAACCGAACAGACGGCGCCCTGGTGAGAATCAACACCATGGTATCGCCAGACGAGAGCTTGCAGCGCGCTGAGGCACGCCTTCGCGGGTTCGCCGCGCAAATGATCCCTCAACTTGACGAGTACATACCGCGGTGAAGTCCTGGAACATCCTGCGCCGTGCTGAATTCTCCCCTCTTTTGGAAGTTGGCCAGAGTGGAAAACGGATAACCTCAACGGGAAGAAGAAAAATGCTTCCACAAGTGGAAGTAGTTTTCCACTCTGAGAGTCCTTGCAAAAGTCTCATGGTGCGCTCTGGTGGTTCTTTCGCTTGAGAGAAGCGAGAGTCGTGCCGGTATCAATTTCTTTTCTCTGGCCTCCCAATTGCAAGAATATCGCTGGACTCTCCAGATTCCACACTTCGGAGCTACTACATGAAACGCCGCGCTATCTTCTGCTTCATCATTGCCAGCCTGATTCTTGCCACCAGTTGCACGCGCGATCCCAATGTCAAAAAGCAGAAGTACCTGGAGAGCGGCATCCATCACATGGAGAAGGGCGAAGACCGTGAGGCGATACTCCAGTTTTCGAGCGCTCTCCAAATCGACCCCAAGTTCGCTGAAGCTCACTACCAGTTGTCGCGCGCTCACACCAAGCTAGGGCAGTTCAACGATGCGTTCCGCGAATTGCGGATGACCTGTGATCTGAATCCCAAGCACCTCCGTGCTCAAGTGGATATAGCGAACCTCCTCATGGCGGCCCATCAAACAGAGGAGGCTGAAAAGCACGCGCGGGCGGCGCTGGCGCTCGACCCGAACGACGTGGAAGCCCACCAGGCTCTCGCCAATATTTTTCTCACCTCGAATCGGTCGGACGAAGCTTTTGCGGAGATGCGCCACGCCATCGAGTTGGACCCGAAACGCTCCATGACGCAACTGAACATGGCGCTGCTCTACGCCTCCAAAGGTCAGATAACGGACGCCGAAGCAGCCATGCATAAGGCATTGGAACTCGACCCGAAAAATGAAAAAGCCGTGCTGACGCTGGCGACTTTCCTGCAGAGCCAGAAGCGCTGGCCAGAGGCTGAAGCTCAGATCACACGCGCCATTGAAATCTCGCCCAAAGAGATTAAGGTGCGCGGCATGCTGGCAAGACTCTATCTGATTCAGGGCCGCACTGACCTGGCGGAAAAAACCTTCGCACAGGCCAAGCAGGATCTGCCAAACGATAGCGCAGCCTATAACTCTCTTGGCGAGTACTACCGCATGGTCGGTGACAACGCAAAAGCTCTGTCGGAGTTCGAGTCTGTTTATAAAGCCCACCCAAAAGATGAGAAGACGCGGAATAACTACGTTGGCGCGCTCTTCCGCGCGGGAAAATCACAGGACGCGAAGAAGATCGTTGACGAGGCGCTGAAACAGAACCCGAAGGATTCCCAGGCGCTCGTCTTTCACGCGCGCCTCCTTCTGCAAGACGGCAAGGCATCAGAAGCGATTACGCCGCTGCAGGACTGCCTCAAGCATCTGCCCAACGATGCCGAAGCACACTACTTCCTCTCCATGGCCTTCAGTCAAACCGGAGATCTTCGCCGGGCCGAAACTGAACTGCGGGAATCCGCCCGCCTGAACCCGACGAATATTCAAACTCAGGAAATGCTGGCTGGCATTGCAGCCCGCAAGAACGACTCCGCTCAGCTAATGCAGATCGGTGAGCAGGTAATCAAAATCGCTCCAGGGATGCCGAATGGCTACTCCATCCGAGCGGCCGGAAAGATTGCGCACAAGGATCTAAAGGCGGCAGAGGCGGATCTGTTGAAGGTTTTGCAGCTTGCTCCCAATGACCCCCATGGATACATGAGTCTGGCGAGGTTCCGCCTTGGGCAGAAGAACCTCCCGGAAGCTGAAAAGTTTTTTGAAGAAGCACTTAAGCGTAATCCTGCACAGGTAGACGCTCTGCAGGGACTGGCGGCAATCTATTTTGCGCAGAAGCATCCGGAGCGGGCGATGGCTCGCGTCAATGAGCAAATCTCCAAGGTCCCAGCCAATGCTTCGGTGTATGGTCTGAAGGGCACTCTCCAGCTACAGGCAAAAGATACCCGCGGGGCATTGGCTTCGTTCAAGCAGGCTGTGGAACTGAGTGGTAATAAGGATCTCAATCTGTTGCTGCTTCTGGCGCAGACACAAACTGCCCTTGGTTCCTACGACGACGCGCTTGCAACCTTTGCGACCGCTGCGAAAACTTTCCCGAACAATCCTCGTCCCCAGGTCCTCGGCGCCATGCTGATGGAAGAACGGGGTAACTGGCAGGGTGCACAAAAGCAATACGAAACGGCATTGGCGCAGTCTCAGGATGCTATCGCCGCAAACAACCTCGCATTCCTCTTGGCATCCCACGGCGGCAATTTGGACGTCGCTCTCTCCTGGGCACAAAAAGCCCGCCAATGGATGCCGGAGAATCCCACAACCGCAGACACGCTCGGCTGGGTTTACTACCAGAAAGGCTTGTTTAGCATGGCCGTCCAGCTCTTCCAGGAAGCCGCGGACAAAGACGTCAACCGTCCTGCTTATTACTACCATCTAGGCCTGGCCCAGCGACGAGCCGGGGATAAAGCAAAAGCCAAGGCTTCGCTGACCAAGGCGCTGAAGCTCGATCCTAAGTACGGACTCGCCGACGAGGCGCACAAGGCGCTAAACGAACTGTAAAAGCGATGCCATCGCACGAAAATACCGCAGATTCATCGAATGGTTTTGCGGCTTAAGGGAGGCCATTACGCAAGGAATTGCAGTACGCAAATTGAGTTGGCGTCAATGGTCCGATTTCGCTTCTAGCTGGGAGCACATCCACAACCTGTGCCCTGATGCGTCGTTTTTTCTATCTCGGGAATGGGTCGATTGTTGGCTTGCAACGTTTGGTGGCGAGTTGAACCCTGATCTGCTAGTGTTCGTAAAGGATAGCGAGGTGGTTGGTTGCTGTCTCTTAGTTTGGCGAACTCAATGGGTCAAAGGTGTTCCACTGCGCCGGGTGTATCTAAACTGCGGTGGTGAGGACGAAGCGGACTCGACCTGTATGGAGTACAACTCGCTACTAAGTCTCCCCGATTACGCTGAGGAGGTAGCGAAAGCCCTCGAAACATCCTTGCGAGGTCGACATTGGGATGAGTTGCTCCTGCAAGGAGTAGTAGAACATTCCCCGATCTACGCCATGGCAAGTTCGCTGGGGAGCTTAGAGCTCTCGGAAAGACCCTCACACTATGTTGATCTCTGCCAACTCAGGAGAGACGCCGTCGACTTTGACTGCGTCTTGTCTGCCAAAGCCCGAAAGAACATTAGGCGTAGCCAGCGCACGTTCGACCAGATTGGCGGAACGTGTACAGTAAGGCTTGCCGAGAGTGCCGAGGAAGCTGTCACAATGTTGCGCCAACTGGCAGAATTGCACCAGACGAGTTGGGTTGATCGCGGCAGCCCTGGAGTTTTTGGTTCTCAAAGATTTTTCGGGTTTCACGAATCATTGATTCACATGGCCTTTAGCAAAAATCGTATTTTGTTATTCCAAGTCCGAACGGGCGCTGAACTTGTTGGCGCCTTGTACTGCTTTCTAGATCGAGGATGGGTTCGTTTCTATCAGTCCGGATTCAATTACTCGCTTGACGAGCACGCGAGCCCTGGACTTTTTACACTATACCTGATTATCCGTTACTGCCTCGACCAACAGGACTTCATGGCATTCGATTTTCTCGCGGGTGATACACAATACAAACGTTCGCTTGCGACATCTAGTCAGAGTTTGCGATGGGTGAGTGTGCTGCGTCCAACTCCGACGGCGTTCGCTTTTCGAGGGTTGAGGGCCGTTAAACGAATGTCGAGACATTTCTTCGGGAGTGGAACGTCCATGCTTGCGGATGATGGTGAGGGTAAGGACAAGTGAGCAGCGACGCATCGTTGTTCCGTATCGAGGTCGTTTCCGTGGATCAGGTGCGGCAGATCCATCGCCAGTGGGAGGACCTTTCCGCAGGCGCTGTTGAGTCGAATCCATTTTTCGAACCTTGGATGTTGTTACCCGCTTTGAAAGGGCTCGGGTGCGAGTCTGAAGCCCTGTTTGCGTTAGTCTGGCGTAGCTACCCCACTGATGTAAAAGCGGAACCGCTTTTGACCGGGCTTTTTCCCTTCAAGATAGATCAGCGACTAAAAGGATTGCCGGTCTCAGTCGTAGAGGTTCTAACTCATATCTACAGTCGTTCTGGAGTGCCTCTACTGCTACGCGAGTTTGCGAGGCCGTCATTGGAAGCCTACTTTGATTGGCTAGCCTCATCTGAATCGGACGAATCGCTAGTGTATTTTCAATCTCTACCCGCCGACGGGCTGTTTCACCACTTGCTTATCGACGTGCTGTACTCACGTAAGCTCTTTTTTTTCCTCGAGCAACGCTATACGCGAGCACTCTACAAGCATCCCGAAAATCCATTTGAGTATATAGACGCGCAGTTTTCAGGGAAATCTCAGAAACACTTGCGGCGGCAGAAAGAGTTGCTGAGGGAGAAAGGGACATTCGAAGCTCGTAAGCTCGAGGCGCGTGACGACATTACGGATTGGGCCGAGTCTTTCCTGCGATTAGAAGCTCTGGGGTGGAAGGGGAAGTCGGGGACCGCCCTCAGTTCTGTGGAAAGCCACGCGGCTTTCTTTAGAGAGGCGACGCAGGCTGCGCATAAGAGAAATCGTTTGAACATGTCGGGACTTTTTCTTGGCGAGCAAATGATCGCGGGGCGTACGGAATTTCGGGCGGGCGATGGTTCTTATCTTTTTAAAATTGCTTTCGACGAAGCCTATGCTAAGCATTCTCCGGGAACTTTGCTTGAAATCGAGTGCATTCAGAATGGAGTGAAAGGCGATGCGGTTTGGGTAGATTCCTGTACCTCAGCCGATAATCGGGTGTACAAGCGGATTTGGATGCATCGGCGCACGATCGAAGATCTGATTGTCAGCGCCGGCTCATTGCGTGGAGATTTCATCATCTCTGCATTACCCTTCCTGAGATTTGCAAAGTCCTTATTGAGACGAATTAAGGCGAAATTAGTTCCGAGCCGAGCTGATGGTTCGACCAAGGAATAGCATTTCAGGCAGAGGGATGGTTGTGGACCGGATACACAACGAATGTAGTTGCGAATCAAGCTGAAAGCCAGCCCGCGCGATCCCATTCTGGGAAGCGGTGTTCTCGTCGGAGACGTATATCCAAGCCGTATGGAATCCCTTGTTTTTGTAGTCAGCAAGAATTCGACGAAGGGTAGCAGGATAAATCCTCCGCCCCCTTGCAGACGCGGCTGTAAAGCAAGCATAGATCCAGAACTCACCTGGTAGCACCTGCCGCTTTCGCCCACTTCCCGCGACGGAATGAACTCCAGAACTCTGAACCCAACTGTAGTGTGCCGGTCGACCATCTACCATGGCCAAGTAACAAATGTGCCCAGCGGACAGCTTTGAAGTCTCAAGCATCGGCTCAACTTCTGGGTTGATCTCAGAGAGTAGGCCGATATCCGCAGGATGGAGTTTTCCAATGAGCGCCCCGTCGGGTAACGAACCTGCGCCCAAGAACGTCAGGTTGTGTCGTTGTAGGAGCATTGTCCGGATTCGCCCGGCGAACATCTTCATAAGTCGCTAGTCTCGTCATTGCAGATATACAATTCAAAGCACTTCAAGGCCAGTAGCTGCCTGTGAGTCTACAGACGGTCGTTTGGACCTGGAATCGGCACCAACTTTGGTCGCCGACGCCGATTCGCTTCACGTTGTAGGGGGACGTCTTCCCTTGCATGTTTGTACCACCATGAAACGAAAACGCTGCTCGGTAACCCAACTCTCGCGCGAACATCTGTGTTTGATCCGAAAAGCTAGTAATTCCGCCGACCGGATAGGCAAGCACGTCAGCTTCGATCCCGAGTTGTTTCTTCAGGATTGCGCGGGACTGCAATAATTCCGCGTATTGCTGGCTAGGCACCAGTTGACTTAGCACATTGTGAGAGTGCGTGTGAGACCCAATTGCCATGCCACCTTTGATCATTGTCCGGGCTTCGTCCCAACTTATAAAGCGACGCAGCGATTCTGGCAGATTTTTGCCCTCCGCCTCTTCCGCTAGTTCCAGAATGAACCGTTCTGGATCGGAATTCTCGGGCTTCTTGTATAAGCTCAGAACGTCTCGCAAACTCTTCGTTAAGCCACTCCCCTCGATATCGACGGCCAAATCGAATGGATAATGCAGAGAGAACGTGCGCCTTCGCGTAGTTCTCACGAGGTACGCAATATGATCCCACCAGGGGACATGGCGGGACCCAACCATGCTCGTAGCAAGAAAAAAGACACCTTGCACTTCATGTGACTGCAGGATGGGGAAAGCGATTTCGTAGTTATCCAGGTATCCGTCGTCAAAAGTAATAAGTACTCGGCAGCGGCGGGTCTTCTCTTTGATTGAACCGTTGACAAATGCCAAAGTCTCCTCGAGAGATACTACCGAGACTCGTCTCTTCAGATAGGAGATTTGATCGTCCAACTGATCAGCAGTTGCCGAGAAGACGCCTGGATCGAAAAGTTCGTCATCTGGGTTACCGATACGATGGTAGTTCAGTACAAGAAGCAGATCTTGCTCTGGGAGTTGTGAGAGGAGAAAACTGATACCGCTCCAGAACAGCCCACGCGCCAGCAACTCTCGTTTTCCACCTATCATAAACACCCTATCACAGCAATGTTCCAAGCCAGCCTACGCTTTGGTCTACCAGACATTCCACCGACCATCTCCCTAATTTACATCGCGTGCATACGCGCGGTCATTGTGTCCTTTACCGCTCGTCTTCCGGGGAAAGCCAGCGTCGCGCATTTTGTAGAGCAGTCCGCGATAGCTGATTTCCAATGCTTCAGCGGTTTTCTTTCGGTTCCAATTGTTCAACTGAAGCATTTTCATAATCACCTGGCGCTCCAGGTCTTGCACCGCATGCTTGGTCAGCTGCTTCAAGGGCATTCTGGTATCAATGTCGATGCGGGCTTCAAAGCGCTGCTCCACACTCTGCACAATCTCCGAAGCGATGGACTCTTCGTCTTTAAAGAGAATGTATCGCCGGATACAGTTCTCAAGCTCTCGGATGTTGCCAGGCCAATGGTAGTGCTGCATGACGGTCAAAGTATCGCGAGAGAGAGGTCGTACCGGGTTCTCCGAGCCAATGGAATAATGCTGCAGGAAGTACTCCACGAGCAAAGGAAGATCGGCGATTCGATCGCGCAGCGACGGAAGCCGAACTGTCAGTGCATTGATTCGATAGAAGAGATCCTCGCGAAACAGACCTTGGGCTACCTGATCTTTAAGATGACGGTTCGTGGCTGAAATCAGGCGGACATCAACCTTTCGCTCCTCGTGGCCGCCCAACCGGGAGTAACGGCCATCCTGCAAGAGGTGAACGAGTTTTCCCTGCAACTCGATGCCGATTTCGCTGATTTCGTCGAGGAACAGGGTTCCTCTGTCGGCGAAGTCAACGCGACCTCTCCGAGTTGCGTAGGCGCCAGTGAAGGCTCCCTTCTCATAGCCGAAGAGCTCTGACTCCAACAAAGGGCCAGGAATGGCTGGGCAACTGACCTTTACGAGCGGTGCAGTCGGCGTGAGGGATGCGATGAAATGTGCGATTAGCTCCTTGCCGGTGCCGCTCTCGCCTTCAATAAGCACAGGAATGCGAATTGCCGAGCTGCGCAGCAGTTGCTCGCGCACTTGTGCCATCTGCCTTGTCTGGCCAAACAAGACCAACTCTGGCGGTAATCCGTTCGGTTGGGACAATTCTTTCTCCCACAAACTGCTTGCGCGCCCGCGTATCGCGTAGGCGGATAACGGAAAAAATTTAGCTCACGAGGAATTGTTTTTCGCTTCTAACGAAGCCTTGTCCACTCGTAGCAAAGATGCCAGACAACGAATTCCTCAGCTCGTTGTCTGTTTTCGTAGTGTTTCAGTAAATTTTCTGAACAGACATGTGCCGGACAATTAACTAGGTGCATGTGGATTGCCAGAGCTCGTTTGCACTAGTGGACTTGCAGAGTTTTAGTCGACATTAAAGAAAAGACTTGGGAAACTTTCGTTTTGGGCAGCCCCTCAGCCACAAAAAAACGCCCGGATTGTTTCCGGGCGAGGGGAAGGTAATACGCGGTGTCTTTTGCACTCTCGCAACGGCGTTGCATGCTACGGATGAGTACGAACACTCTCGTTTATAAGAACATTGCAAACTAGAAGCTATTCAACTAACAACGGCACACAAAGCCGCCGGTCCCTGCCAAACCGATGCCGAACAACGCCGAAGTTCCGGGCACCGAGTGTATGTAACCTCTATATCAGTGAGGAGTGCCGTGGATTCTCCAGTGCATTCCCGCCGCCTGAAACCTTAGCCACATACTAGACAGACAGACTTCACCTGCTTCTAAACTTATATAAGCACTTGAAAGGCCAACCTCACTTCGATCTAAAACATTGATTCTATGGGGTGAATGACGGTCATTAAAATGACACCGCAAATCTTTGCAGGCCTGAATCGAAAGGAGTTGGACAAAAGGCATCATTTTGGTTTGTCGAGGGCCAAAAGAAATGCCCGGATTGTGTCCGGGCAAGGGGAAGGTAGTACGCGGTGTCTTAATGTACTCTCGCAGCGGAACTGCAGGCTACTTGTGAGTACGTACACTCTGGACTGTGAAAACCATGTAGCGAACCAGATACTACGCAGCTAAACGACGACGCACGAAGCCACCGATACCTGCCAAGCCAGTGCCGAAGAGAATCAGGGTAACTGGCTCGGGGGTGTACGTGACGTTCGAAAGTGTTGCACTCAGGTTGTCTATTGACGGGTAAGCGCCACCACCGTACGTGTAAAGGGCGTAATTGGTACCCCATTGGGTGCCGGTGGCATAGAACAGGTTCAACTGATTGTCGGCGGTGTTACTTCCTCCTACAAACCAGAGAAGACCGCCGATGCCGTCGACAATCGGCGAGCCAGGCGTGAACAACAAATTATCCCAGTTCCAGGTGCTAGTAGCGGTTAATCCAGGCCCCCCCGGGGACTATGCCGGAAATAGAGGTGGGGGTGGCGTAACCCAAGGCAGGGGCAGTGAGTGTGCCAGTCATGGAAGTGATCAGGTCAACGCCGGGCGATACTCGGTAGCCAGCAAGCTGGGCCGTGATATCCACTCCATCCCCAACAACTGTGAGTGTAAAGGTGTCGGCCTTTGCCGCTGGAACGCAGATCAGAGCCAGAGCCGCGATGGTAAATGCAAGAATTCTAAACGCGTTATTTCCCATTTTCATTTTCCTCAGGACCAAGCACTACAACGGAGTTTTCAGTTACCAGAGCCGCACCTACCGCATGCGACTTCGGTCACTTGCCAAACAGACAGATTTATGCGGTTGCAGTACTACACGAGCATTTGAATGGCCAACCTGTGCTGCACCTAAGCTATTGAATATAAAGGGATACAAAATGGCCAAAGAACTAAGACCGCAAAACTTTGCAGGGCGTAATCGAAAGATGTTGGCCTAATGCCTATCTTCGGTTCGTGAAGGAGGTCACAAAAAAACGCCCGGATTGGCTCCGGGCGAGGGGAAGGTAGTTCACGGTGTCTCATGCACTCTTGCGGCAATACGGACTGCGGAAGGAGTACCTGACGCTTCTACGTAAATCTCGAACTATCCGATGAGACGGCGGCGCATCACGCCTCCGATACCTACCAGGCCGCTGCCGAAGAGCACTAATGTTACCGGTTCCGGCGTATAGGTAACGCCTACAGAGGAGATGAATGCGGTGGAATCCCCAGTGCTTTCGCCCAGAAACATAAGCGTTTCGTTCCCCGATACAAAGTTGCTTGGGAGGGTGAAGGTTTTGGCCTCAAGCACGAAGGAATTCGAGTAGCCGAGATTCCAACTCCCGATCGAGTACTGGTGCTGCCCGTCAGTTATCAGAGCTTCCACCGTCTGATTGCCCATTCCCCCGCGCTCGCCGAGATAGAAGTCCAGAGTGTACTTCTGGCCCGCAGTAAAACCGGAGAGCAACTGAGAAATATTGCCTCCGTTTTGAAGAAACGCAACCTGAGTCACGCCGGTTGGCAATTGTGGTGGATTGAATGCGGAATTGCCGGTCGCGAGACCGTCTCCGCCTCCCCCCTCGGGTGGCTGTCCAAAGGTCCAACCGATCCCCGACACGCCGTTCAAATTCTGCTGCGGATATGGAAGAAGGTTGCAGGGGGCGCTGCCAACACCCACTTGGTAGACGTAGCCCATGCCGCAGCCATTCGCAGTCACGTCCGAGAAGTTTGCATTGGTAATTGAAATAGTCCCCGCAAATGTCGTAGCTCCCAAGAGCATCAACACACCAAGAATTCTCAAAGTGTTCTTCATCATTGCCACTTTCCTCTAAGGTCTGATTTCCGCAACAGATTATTCTCGGTTTCTGAGGCCGGGCCGCACTACCTGAAACTTCGAGCACCGATCGGACAGACAAATTTTCTAAGCTTCAACCCTTATATGAGCACTTGAATCGCCAACTTGCACAACACGTAAATCATTGATTGCATGGGGGTGGGAGATGTCTGCGAAGATTACACCGCAAAACTTTGCAGTGCTTAATCGAAAGTTGTTGGCCGAAAGGCCCTCTGTTTCGGGAGATCAAAAAGCGCCCGGAGTTACTCCGGGCGTGGGGGAAGGTAGTACATTCCTCATAATGCACTTATACGGCGATGTGGCCTGTGAAGGAGTACGTAAGGCTCTATATTGGTCTCGAAACTATCCAATAAGGCGGCGGCGCACCAGGCCACCGATACCCATCAAACCACTCCCGAAGAGCAACAAGGTTACTGGTTCCGGTGTGTTGGTGACAGTGAGCGGAGTCTTTGTTGGCCCTGTAGTTCCAAGATCATATTCTATGGTGCTTCCTTTGAGGTCAGTCAAAAGCTCATACTTGGTGCCAACCAATCTGAACAGCCACAAATCCGATTTCCCGTTCTTATTGGACACCACCAGGTCAGGGATCTCGAGCAATAGACCATCGAGGCCGATCCAAGGCTCCGCCATATTCGGTCCCCACAGCTTATTGTTAAAGGTTTTGCCCCCTGTTGGCGTGAAGGCGATGCCAGCGCCCGATGGGTCATTCTGGATGTCTGTGACCTTGAAGATTTCATCGCCGCTGATAGTGACAAAGCCGGTGGTCGCGGTGATCCCGTAAGCACCCGTGGGTTTAAGTTTGGCATTCAACAAGGGAGTGCCAGTGAGGTAAAGAGTTATGTTACCGTCCGTTCCAGCGGAGGTAAGCTCGAATGTGCAGGAAGCGGCTGTGCATTGCGTAAATGTATCTGCCTTGGCCGCTTGAGCATTAAACAAGACAAGAGCAACGATGCTGAAGCTGATAGCTCGTATGGCGAACTTCATTATTATGATCCTCCAAGAACCCAATTTTCTACGTCCCTCTTAGGTTTGCGTGACGGCAATCAACGACCCCGCCAAGTGACTTTCATGCCTCGGGACCTATAAAGGCATTCGAATGGCCAACTTGTATTACGTGTAAGTAATTGATTACATTGATATAGTTGTCGGATTCTGATGTCCGGATTCTAGATTTTGGTCCAAAATCTGGACCAAAGGTCGATAGCGGACAGGCACGAGACGAGCCGGGTTTCGGTCAGTGACCGACCGATCGGGTGCTTGCAACAGCTTCAGTCCAGAAGACTTTTTAGGTTTAGGTGCTCCGCCGCCGCCTTTGCGGCCATTTGATTGCAACTAAAACACGTTAGTCTTAAGACAGGATGATAAATGCCCGGGAAGACTCCTCGCAGTGATGACTCGAAGCTCGGTCAAGTGGTTATCGAAAGGCTTGGATGCGAGAGTTGCCGTCGCGACCTGCAGATTCTTTTCGCTGGTCATGAGCACCTCATTAAGGCAATGGCCAGCACAGCCCGAAAGTTAAACTCGCCGCTTTCAGAATTTATTGTCCTCCTCGATGTGGACGGACTCGATGCTGCGCCGGACGCAAAGGCCCTAACGACCGGCGCTGGGAATTGCGAAACGGCACCGTTCAGGCACGAAGAACTGCTCGCGGCAAATTCGGTGAATGCTGCGGAGAGTTTGTTCCCGACGGTGACGATCGATGAGCTTGGTGAAGATACGTGCATGCTGGTAGCCAGTCCGGCGATGCACCGCTTACGGCGGCGGGCCGAACTTGTGGCCAAGGAGACGATCCCGGTACTCATCCTTGGAGAAAGCGGGACCGGCAAGGAAGTGATCGCACGCTTCATTCACAGTCGTTCGCCGCGCTCGGCGCAACCATTCCTGAAGGTAAACTGCGCGGCTCTACCGGCGGGATTGCTTGAGAGCGAGTTGTTCGGCTACGAGCAGGGAGCCTTTACCGGCGCTTCGTCTGCAAAACCAGGGAAATTCGAACAGTGCGCAGGAGGCTCAATCCTGCTCGATGAAATTGGAGAGATGTCTTCGGGGCGCCAGGCAAAGTTGCTGCAGGTGTTACATGATAAGTCGTTCTGCCGGCTGGGAAGCCGAAAGGAGATGAAGGTTGACGTTCGCATCATTGCCGCGACGAATATCAATCTCCAGCGGGCGCTGGCAGAAGGAACTCTCCGCGAGGATCTCTATTACCGGTTAAACGGCATCACCTTGGAGCTACCGCCCCTTCGGGAACGGAAAGAGGATATACCGTATCTTTTGAAGCATCTCGGGGTACGATTGGCAGAGCGCTACGCCTGTCGAGTCTTTGTGCCATCGCAAAGACTTATTGATGCCTGCCTGCAGCATAACTGGCCGGGAAACGTCCGTGAACTCATAAATTTTGTGAAGCGAACGCTTGTATTGTGCGACGAGGAGGCTCTGTTAGACGAACTGCGCGACAGTGCGCATACAAGACCACGCGCCGTCTCGGCTAAGACGCCAGTGAAACGAATCAGAAAACTAGCGCCAACCGCAAAGGACCTTTCTGGTTCGTAAAACATAAGAAGCCGAGATCTCGCGAACGCACACCTATTTGACAATCGTAAATTGTGCACTCGGACCCCTGACTGAGTCGGGAGCGATCCAGACCGTCACTTGTGCGGGTTCGACGACATAGCGCATATCTTCATTCCAGAAAGCGAGTTCATCGTACCCAATCTTGAACTCCACAACCTGCGATTCGCCCGGTGAAAGCGATACCACCTTAAAACCCTTGAGCTCCTTTGCCGGGAGGTTCACGCTGGTACCTCGTTGCCCGATATACAACTCAACCACCTCCTGAGTCGCTCGCGGTCCCCGGTTGCTCACCGTCGCAGAAACACTGACTGACCCTGCACGTCTGTTCAGCGCCTGTACGTCGATGGACGTGCTGCCCGGTTTCACGTCAGAGTATGCGACCCGGCTGTAAGACAATCCAAATCCAAAGGGAAAAAGAGGCGAGTTCTGTTCGTCGATGTAGCGCGACACATATTTTTCAGCAGAATTCTGGGGAGGATGGCTGAGATCTGCATTTCCTGCAGGCCGTCCAGTTTTGGGAGGGTTGTAGTACATTGGCTCCTGCCCAACCGTGCGCGGTATTGAGACGGGAAGTTTCCCGACGAAATTCACGTCGCCGAACAGTGTTCTAACCAGGGCAGGGCCGGCCTGTACTCCCGGGTACCAAGCCTCCACCATGGCGGGCACGTGTGCCGCAGCCCATGGAAGCGCAAGCGGACGACCATTGAACAAAACGAGAACAACAGGCTTTCCGGTGCCAACGATGGTTTCCATGAGTTTCTGTTGATTGCCGGGTAGATCAATCCGGGTACGCGACGCGGCTTCACCAGTCATGGAGGCAGCGCCTTCGCCGAGTGCCAGGATCACAAGATCGGACCGTCGAACCGTATCCGTTGCTTCCTGAAATCCTCCTTCGCTTGAGCTGTTGATGCCTGTGCCTTGGGCATATAGTAATTGTCCACCGGTCTGCTGCATGCGCTGTGTCAGGGCCGACTTCAACGTGACAGCCGTATTCGCATCGCCTTTCCCCGGCCACGATCCGAGCATGTCTACGGCGCTATCGGCCAGGGGGCCAATCAACGCAATGGTTCGCTTATCGGAGGCGATTGGCAGCAGCGGCGAGCCATGAAATTCTTCATTCCGCAACAGCACCAGCGATCGTTCGGCGACCGTGCGCGCGAGTTCAACATGCGCGGCATCGAGCCTTGGCGACGCAGAGGCCGGTACGGGCACGTAGGGGCGGTCGAACAGGTTCAGCGCAAATTTCACGCGCAACACGCGACGCACTGCCTCGTCGACCACTGATTCGGGAAGCTCTCCAGAGCGCACCAGTTCTACGAGGGACCGCCTATAGAGGCCGCTTTCCATGTCCATTTCAACCCCGGCGAGGATTGCTTTCCTGGCGGCAGTGGCAGGATCGTTGGCCACGCCTTGGGGTATCAGTTCGGCCACGGCATTCCAATCGCTCACCACGAAACCCTGGAATCCCCATTCATGGCGCAGGACCCTGGTCAATGTCATTTGATTCGCGCTGGCCGGAATGCCATTGAGCGGATTGAACGCGCTCATCACGGTTGCGGCACCGCTATCGACCGCCGACTTAAATGGGGGCAGGTAAATCTGCCGCAGGGTGCGTTCGGATATGTCGGCAGCATTGTAGTCGCGGCCGCCTTCGGAAGCACCGTAACCGGCCATGTGTTTAACGCACGCGGCCAACGAATCCGGATTTGCGAGGCTGTCTCCCTGGTAACCGCGCACGTAGGCTGCGGCCATGAGTTGGCCCAGGTAAGGGTCTTCGCCTGCCCCTTCCACAATGCGGCCCCACCGTGCATCGCGAGCGATATCGACCATCGGGGAAAAAGTCCAGCGGACGCCTTCGGCAGTGGCTTCCTGCGCCGCGATTCTCGAGGCCTGCTCGACTAACTGAGGCTCCCAAGTGGCAGCCATGCCGAGCGGAACCGGGAATATGGTTCTATAGCCATGGATAACGTCTAACCCGAAAAGAAGCGGGATCTTCAGACGTGACTGCTCCATGGCGACTCTCTGCAGCGCATTCGTCTTGGCGGCACCGGTTACATTCAGCAGAGAGCCCAGTTGACCCTTGGCAATTAGTTCTTGAAAGCTGACTTGTTCCGAAACAGGCCCCGTGGCGTCTCCCGCCGAGTATTGGACAAGCTGCCCCACCTTTTCTTCCAATGTCATTTGTTTGAGGAGCGCTTCTACTCGTTGCGCGAGGTCGGGCCGTGCGAGATCGTTCGCTGCAGAAAGAGAAGCGATCAGCAGAAGAACCAGACTGAGAATTCCGAAGGCTCGCCGCATCCAGTTCAACTCGCGATGGCAAGATGGTCGTCACCTTTAGGGCCGCCATTTTTTGCGAAGCGAACCGGTGGCCTCGCATCGGAGCGAACATGCCTCGACGGCCTCACATGCTGAACGATGGGACGTTCGTCGAGAAGTAGTTCTGTTGCCCGCATCTGAGCATCGCCATGAAACCACTGCTGCACGATGTTGCCGCAAAGCAGGTTTCCGATCGAAAGCAGAATCATGCCCTGATGGTGGGCCATCCATCCCCTTACGAGGCAGGGAGCATGCGCGCGTGGACTCTTCGCGGGGCCAAAGTCAGCCGCTTCATAGAATCCATATTCACCCACCCAGCCGAGTTCAGCCATGCGGTGCATGTTATTGAGCGCGTCTACCGCATCTACCGCAAGAGCCATTGCACTTGCATACGGAGCTACTACCAGGCGCTCGGGCACGCTTTCACGCAGCGAGAGTTCAGGCACTCCCATGGCCGTATAGCAGTACATGCCGCCGTCGTTTATCTCACAATAGCTGGCTTCAGAGATTCCCCAGGGGATTTGCTTTGCCGAGGCATATGCCTCCTGCGCACGTACTGCCCCTTCCATGCTGCGCCTCAGCAGTGTGTTGCGTTGCGAGCGCATCCAAATCGCCGGCATCAGGTATTCGAACATCGACCCGGCCCAGGAAATCAGGGTCGGAGCGCCATCTTTGACTGGCACGTGACTTCGCCCCAGGCGGAACCACGTCTCCTGTGGAACGTCTCCCTTCGCGATGGCAATGAAGGCTGCCGTGCGCGCTTCAGATGCGAGCAGGTCGTAGCAGGCTGGATCAAGTGTGCCGGTGTCCACGTGGTAGCCAATTGAAAGTAGCTTGCGGCGGCGCTCCAGTAGAAAGCTGAAATCCATTTCTGCCACCAGGCGCTCGGCAGTGGCGGAAATCAACCGTAAGTCATGCGCCAAAGAACTCGCCCGCTTGAGCGCGCCAGGAAGAAGCGTCAACAGTCGCTCACCCTCGGCTTTCTTGGAAGCTTCATCGCTAGCAGTGTCACTATGTGAGGACATCTCATACAAAAGCTTTGTCTGCAACTGCTGAATGAAGCCAGGTAAACCTTCCAGCGGCGGAATGTTTTCTGTGTCGGGTCCGAGACCCCGAAGCAAATGCCCGAACTCAGGCAGAAGCCATGGCATGTAATTTGTAAATAGTTTTTGCGCTTGCTCTCTGCGTAAATGCAGCTGAGTTGCAAACCACGAAGCTCCACTTAAGGCGATCTCCGCGCCAACATACGCAACTGGTTTTGTCACCACATCAAGCAAGCGCTCGAGCCATGGTTGATCATCTTGCTCCACAGTATTTAAATCCAACTCCCTGCCCGGCAGAGATTTGGTCGTGGCAAGCCTGAGATGATCTTCGTATCCTTCCACTAAAGCAGGTGAGAGCAGGGGCTTATTCAGCAGTGCGGTACACCCTACCTTCAGTGCGATGAGCGATGCCGCGAGATTCCCGTTATCGACGCTGGAAATGAAATGAGGAGGTTCCGGCGCCAGCATCCGAGTTTCATACCAGTTGAGGAAATGTCCACGATATCGGCGTAGGTGGCTCGTGGTTTCAAGAGTACGCCGCGTTTGCTCCACAAATTCAGGAACTGTGAGATAGCCAAGCTCACACGCGATCTGACGTGCGTTCAGCAAAAAGCCAAGATTGGTAGGCGAGACCCGCGCGGCGATATTCGGCGGCTCTTCCTGCACGCTGTCAGGAATAAGCCAATGATGTTGGGCGGAACTGTACTCTTCGAAATAGCGCCAGGTTCGAAGTGCGGCAAGTCGCAGGAACTTTCTCTCCGCGGGCGCAACGGTATCTCGTTCACGGCTGGGAGGCCGGTCGATCCATGCAGAGATTACCCTGCAACACGCCCAGAGCCCCAGTATCGGAGCGGCGACCAGCAACGCCCTTGGTCTCGCCAGGAGCAGCATAACACCGATCAAGGCTGCAATCACCGGAGTCCAAGCCATATACAGATCAAGCGAGCTACTCTTGCTGACGCCCAACTCTGCTTCGGCCATGGTTTCCCACTCCAGCAAACGCTCTCGTGAGACCGCGCGGCGATAGGAACTGCGAACCATGGCGTCCAAGGAAATCAATGCATCATGGATGAGGAAAGTAAGAAACAGCAGAACGCTCGTGGACGCCGTTCTAAGTGATGCAGAAGCATCGCGTACCTGCGCGAAGCTCCGGGCCACAAGCGCACGACCCACGGCCACCGCGAACTGGAACCATGGCGGCACAAACAGTATGGCAAGTGAAACGACTGTCCAATACAGCGGTCGGCCTGGTAACACTGTCCAGCCAAGTATAAATAGGAGAAGAGTGGCGGGCCCCACCATGCTGCGGCGAAGGTTATCCAGAATCTTCCAGCGGGATATGAGGGAAATAGGGTTGGCAACGCGCCCACCCTCCTCATCTGGAACTCGTGAAAACAGCCATTCCACAATCTGCCAATCGCCTCGAACCCAGCGATGTTTGCGCCGGGTGTACGTGCTGTATTGCGAGGGATAGCTATCGACAACGTCTACGTCACTGACAAGGCCCGCGCGCGCATAAGCGCCTTCGATAAGATCATGGCTAAGGATTGTATTGCGCGGGAAACGGCCGTCAAGAACCCGATGTACGGCACGCAAGTCATACAGCCCTTTGCCGACAAATGTTCCCTCGCCATAAAGATCCTGATAGACATCAGATGTGGCACGTGTGTAGATATCGAATCCGGCAGCTCCAGAGTGGATCGACGCAAGCCGGGACTGAGCCGCACTCTCCACGCTGACTGCAACGCGCGGCTGCAAAATTCCAAAGCCCTTTGTAACAACGTTACGGCTATCGATGACAGCTCGGCACAAAGGATGGGCAAGGGTTCCGATCAACCGTTGTGCCGATCCGCGCGGAAGCTCAGTGTCCGCGTCGACCGTTAACACGTAACGGACCCGCGGCAACACTGACAAATCTCCTACCTTATAAGGAAAGCTGTCAAACTGCCCAAGGATCAGTCTATTGAAATCCAGCAGTTTGCCACGCTTACGCTCCCACCCCATCCACACTCCCTCGTGTGGGCTGTACACCCGGTGGCGATGGAACATTGCGAACTTACCTGCGCCGCTGCGATCGTACTTCTCATTTAAATCCCGTATGAGTTGGCCGCAAAGGCCCACTAACGGATCGTCTTCGGAAGGTTGCTTTTCCGAATCGGGCAAGTCTGTCAGCAATGCGAAATGCAAATGCGCACTCTGGTTTGCCAGATAGCGAACTTCGAGGTCGCTGACTAGTTTTCGAACCTGCTTCTCACTTAGCAGCAGTGTGGGTACAACCACCATGGTCGTACAATCACACGGAATGCCGTTCCTGAAATCGAGTTTCGGTAACACCTGCGGTTGCAAAAATGAAGAGGTCAGGTAGTTCACGATCTGTCCGGCGCTCTCGCTGCAAGGTAGCAGCAAAAGGAGCGTCGCAAAAATGGGGGCCGATACCGAGTAGACATCACCCCACCGAAGTACGGCCAGAATCATGCCCAAGGTCAGCGCCTCGATCCCTCCGAGGTAGATCTCGTCCGGGTAACGACGCAGAAAGCTCTGCCAGCGCTCACGCAACGGAGACCACCCATTGGCGCGCTTGCGCAGCAAGTCTCGTCCTTCAGCGATCAGATAGTAGCCAACGTGCGCCCGGCGGTGCGCCAGAACTGGATCGTCTTCGGGAACGCGTTGGGAATCGCGAGCGAGGGACAAGGCGAGCTCCGCAATCCCGAGTTCCGAACTGCCGGAGTGTTTCGCCAGTTTCACTACAGCATTGCGATACATCTCCCGGCTCTCCGGATCCATATGCGCATATGCGCCTGCTGGATCGCGCCGCAATACCTCATCGAAAACGATCAATGGCTCCATCAGTTCTTGCCATGGCGCTTGGTCGATTTCGTGAAGACTTCGAATACAGGTCCCAATTGTATTCAGGCGCGTGCTCGAATCGAATCGTAGACTGACCGCCTTCCTCGCCAAGGCGAGATTTGCAAGCGTGGCGATTCGCTCAAGCAACACGCATTGGAGAGCAGGAACCAATGCGCGTAGTTCGTCAAGACGCAACACCACTGTGCGCTGCATTGCCTGCAGGTATGCGCTGAATCCAGAATCGCTAAAAGCGTAATCAATCGAGGTAAGCAGGTCTTCCGCAACTACCAACACTCTAGGTGCAACCTGCCCTGAGCAGCGTACATGTGGGGTGCGAGTCAGTGCTACTTGTGCCTCCACCAGCGAAGCTAGAGTGGAGTGCAGAAGGCCGAGATTCTCGCAAAGCCAAAGGCGATCATTGCTATCCATGCGGTCAAGGTTCGCCCCCGAATCGACTGTCGCAAACATCAACTGCATTTCCCGATTCAGTACCTCGAGCCGTTGCACGAAATGAGGCGTCGATTTCACGGATGGCAGCGACACCATGGAGCCGCCACACTTGGTAGCCCTGGTATCAAGCGGTTCTTTCCCGAGGTCACTAACATTCGTTTCAGCAGGAAGGGCTCCCGCTGAATAAACTCTGAAATCACTTTGTTCGAGCATCTGAGTCCCCGATAAACGCTAGCGATAACTGGCAGCCTGCAATTCAAACATCTCAGCGTAGCGGCCACCGAGAGCCATGAGCTGGTGATGGTTGCCATCTTCCGAGATTCGGCCGTTCGTCAACACAACGATCCGGTCTGCCATCCGTACCGTAGAGAAGCGATGTGAAATGAATAGCGTCATCTTTCTTTCTGTCAGTTCCGCAAAACGCGCGAACACCTCGTACTCGCTGCGGGCGTCAAGCGCGGCCGTTGGTTCGTCTAGGATTAAAACTTGCGCGTTGCGCAGGTAAGCACGCGCTAGGGCGAGCCTCTGCCACTCACCACCGGAAAGATCCACGCCATCGTGAAACCTCCGCCCGAGTATCTGTTCATAGCCGCCGGGAAGTTTGGCGATCACCTCGTCTGCCAAGCTCTTTTCTGCGGCTTCCAAGATGCGCCCGGTATCATCCAGGTCCTCAATTCGCCCGATTGCAATATTTTCGCGGGCCGTCATCTCGTAACGCATGAAGTCTTGAAAGATCACGCCGATTTCACGGTAAAGATCCTCGATGTTGTAGTCTCGCAAGTCCACGCCATCAAGAAATATCTGACCCTCGGTGGGGTCATACAGCCTCGTCATCAGCTTTACGATCGTGGTTTTCCCTTCACCATTTTGCCCAATGAGGGCAACACGCTCCCCTGGAATCAACGTGAAATTCAGACGGTCAAGCACGAGCCGCGTAGTGCCTGGATAGGTAAACGAGACATCGCGAAACTCGAAGCCTCGAATGATGGGGCGCGGAGCAGGCAATGCGTCAGGGCGCGAGCGAATGCCAGGCTTCATTTCCAGGAAGGCAAGCAGATCGGTAAGGAAGAGAGCCTGGTCAGCGATGCTGGAAGCTGTAGAGAAAATCTGCTGAATGTTGCTGCTTGCCTGCAGAATCGCACCCGCAAGAAAGTACAAGGTTCCAATCGACAATTGTCCGTGAACCGCACGCCAGACTACCCACGCGTAAGCCGTGTAATAGCCAAGGCTTCCCAGCACGGTGAGAAGCGCTCCCACGCGCAGCCTGCGCCCCGATAGTTCAACATTCTCGCGATAAATCTCGTTGGAGAGGTTTGTGAATCGCCCGGTAAGAAAGTTGGCGAGTCCGAACAGCTTCAGTTCCTTTGCAGCTTCTTTGCTGCCGCCGAGTATGCGCAGGTAATCGAGATGACGGCGGATGGGAGTCTGGCGAAAATTCTTGGCGTACTCCAGAAATGCGAAGTGACTCTCACCGAGAAACGCAGGGACAACTCCGGCAACCAGAATCAACAGCAGCCAGGGAGAGAAGTAAGCGATTGAAATCGACAAAGACAGCGTGGAGACAACCTGCTGCAACAACCGGCCCAGCGATTGGATCATCCCCAGACGGTCTGTTGCCTGAACGCGAGCGCGCTCCAGTCGATCGTAATAGACAGGGTCTTCGTAGGCGGCCAGATCTAAACCCGCAGCGTGCTGCATCACCGCTATGCTGACGTGGCGCGTGTATTTGTCCGCAAGCAGAGAGTCCAAATAATCGACAACTCGCGCGAGGATACTGCTACAAGCAGCGATTCCGAATTCTGCTGCTACCAGCCACCACAGCACTGGGCGGATCGGTTGCTGGTGTGCAATCACGCCTGTAATGTTATCGATGATGAGCTTGCTGATTGCGAGCAGGCCAATGGGTAGCAACGCCGCGATTATGCGAAAGAGTATGCCGAGAAAAACGACCACTGGACCAGACTGCCAGACGATTGTCAGCACGGGTGGCAACTGGCGCAAGGCGCTTAGGCGCTCATTCCAGACATTGTGTTTATGGCGTTTATGGCGAGTCATCTAGAACTTTCTTCCTCGTCATTTCTCCGGACAGTCAATCTCTGCTGTAAACGCAAGGGCAAAAAACCTCGACGAGACAAGTGGCGTGATTTTTTAGATGCAGGAAGCTCGGATCGTGCTGGAGCGACAACGCAGGAGAAATATGCACGCGAGAAAGTTGCCCGACGAGACGTGACCAGCGTTCGGATTAGTCAATGAAATTCAACATTCGGCAGCAGTTCACAGCGATACGCGTTGCTGTGATCCTTCTCAACTTTCATACTGCATTCCGCCCAGCTCAAGCACAGGTCTGGTCCAAGAGGGAACACGACTCGACTTCCATCCACTTCAGCCTCAATGCTCACGCCCTCAGCTCCAGCCGGCAGGCTGAAATCCAGGTTGCGCCCGAGAATCACCGGGTGGGTCTGACGATTGATGTCGCCGGTCATCTGATGCACTATTTCAGCCTCTACCAAGAACGTTGTAGCGTCTGACCAATCACGAACTGAAGCTCTGAATACTCGATTACCTTCCGCAAGACCTGAGGTATCAATCTTTGTGAAAGGGCATGGACCAGCGATACAGGACACTCTTGGGTTTCGGAGTTGGTTGCCCTCACCGGCATCAAGCGACAGGACAGCTTCCGCTGCTCTCCATTTTCCATCGGGCGAACAAGGCATTTGACCTCTGCAACTGATGTTGCCAGTGTTGGTGACTTGGAAAGTTTTCACCGCGCTTCCCACTTCCACAGCCGCCGAGGCCTTTACGGAATAGCTGACTAACACATCGCTAATGGATTTCTTGGGGCCTGCCGGCGCGGGAGTTGCGGCTCGTGGATTTGGCAACATGCGGATGACGTAAAGGATGTTACCAATAGGCTGGGTCAGCGTGATTGGTTTGTAATCCGGATGCCGGAATATAAGCGTGACCAGTTGGTTTCGTGTGACACCGGGACGCAAACTGAGGTGAAACAGTCCTGATGAATCAGACTTGCTGTCGTGCTGAAGCACTGCATCGTCCGCCGTGATCTCCACGTTGCTGATAGGCGCTTGCTTTTGCGGGTCCGAATCCTGTCTGATCACGACCCCTGTTACCGTTACTGGTTCTTCTTTTTTGCCCAGGGTGTACAGGGCGCCTAAAACAACCCCTACGGCGACAAGTCCCGCCCAGAGCGTCATCCTCTGCGCATGATTCACCGGCACCCCCTCGGAGACAAAGTTATGATGCAGTCATCCGGCAACGAGGATCAACGCTGCTTTAGCTCTGTTTCGGGCGCCCAGAGTTCTTGCTTCTCTTTCAAGAGCATTCAACCCCCGGAACTCAATTGGAATCAATTAAGGTAGTGGCCAGAAATCACTCGACCAGCAACGCACTTACGCGCCGCGCCATGCTCAAGGGGATGCTTGGGTTCGGCATGGCTGCACCCTTTGCCAGAGGCGATGTTCCGAGCTGTCTTGCAGATAAACCGCAACAAACACCTCTCCTTCCCCAAGATGAGCCGTTCCTTGATGAAATGGAGCGCGCCAACTGCCTCTACTTTGTGGAACAAGCTCATCCCCAGACCGGCCTGGTGCGAGATCGGTGCAATGTTCGTTCTTCGACGAACAGCAATGTAGGGAGCATCGCCGCCACCGGCTTCGGATTGACTGCGCTTTGCATTGGGCAGCAGCGTGGATTCATTTCGCTCGCAGACGCGAGTCAACAGGTTCTTACGACCCTTCGCTTTTTATGGAGGAAACTTCCGGTTCACCGAGGGTTTTTCTATCATTGGGCCGATATAGACACAGGCGAGCGAACCTGGAGTTCTGAAGTATCTTCCATTGACACGGCTATATTGCTTTGCGGCATTTTGACCTGCCGGCAACATTTCCCCGACAGCGAGATTAAAGAACTAGCACACCTCATCTTTAACCGCGTGGATTGGACCTGGCTTTCTGAAGATACATCGCTGTTGCCACATGGTTGGGCACCCGAAACCGGATTTCTGCCGTACCGGTGGGATTTTTACAGTGAACTGATGGCGATGTATCTATTGGGACTGGGCTCGTATTCCCATCCGTTGCAGCCGGAGATGTGGAAGGCGTGGAAACGCGTCACGTTTGAATATGCGGGTCTTCGCTACATTGGATCGCTCGCGCCGCTATTCGTCCACCAGTACTCACAAGCCTGGTTTGATTTTCGCGGACAACGCGATGGGTATGCCGATTATTTCCAGAACTCAATCATTGCCACCGATGTGCACAGGCGTTTCTGCCTCACGCTGGGAAAGCAGTTTCCCGACTATAGCGACGACTTGTGGGGCATCACGGCTTCAGATTCGCGACAAGGATATGTGATCTGGGGTGGGCCGCCTGCCATTGGCCCCATTGACGGTACGATTGTTCCAAGTGCCGCGGCGGGGTCGCTGCCGTTCCTGGTGCAACCCACAATGCGTGTGTTGCGCACCATCAGGAATCGATATAACGGAGCATGGAGCCGCTACGGTTTCGTCAACGCATTCAACCCTTCGAAGAATTGGTACGATACCGACGTCATCGGCATCGATACTGGAATTACCGTGCTGATGGCAGAAAATGTGCGGAGCTCATTCGTCTGGAACACATTCATGAAAAACCCAGAGGCACGAAGAGGAATGCAACGTGCGGGATTCCATTCCTATAAGTGATCGGGACCGCTTTGTTCTTATAACGTCGAATACTGGGGCAAGTGAATTGTTTGTAACCTGCCGGCACTAATGGCGAGTGGAGGGAAGTGAGTTCGCGCCAGAGGTGATTGCAATCCTGATCTTGGCAAGAGGAGCCTTGTCGTTGTAGCGAACACCCTTACCCTGAACTTCCAGACCGAGCTGTTTCCATAAGTCACTCAAATCCACATTGACAGGCCTATCCTTCATCTTTTTATACAGTGGCACCAGAACAGCGACCCCGGTCGCGTGGTCGCCAACGCTGAGCGCTTTGTCGATGGCCCAATCCTGGCGAATATCTCCACCTGCTGTAAGAATGCCGCGCAGCGCGTCCTCCAACCCCTTTTGATTTTCGGTCTTGCGGCGAATTTCCAGATCGGCGAGAAAACAGAAGAGCGCTCCTCCCCAGTAAGTCCTTCCCCACGTGTGGGTGTTATCGAGTCCCTCGTCTCCTTTTTGAGGCAGTCCCTGTGGTAGATCGCGCATCAACTCAAACCACATCTCCGAAGCTTGCATGTGTCCCGCCTTGCTGCGGGCGATCGGCTCGACATATGTAGCGATTCCTTCTTCGATCCAATGATGGTTTCGTGTAACGGACGGAAATGAGAGATGGACCATTTCGTGCGTCATCATCCAGTCCGTATCGAGGTCTGATGCGGTGGTTTGGCTTCCAATGTGAATCCGAATCAACCCTCCGCCCTCGGCGCTAAAGGTTTGGCCGCCTCGGATTCCCCGTCCCTCGAAGGGAATCACGCGAATCATAACTCTCGGGACAGGATACCGTTGGTAGTAGCTGACAACAGACTCGGCCGCGGAACGAATCCATCCGAGTATCTGCTCGTGAGAGACGGCGAGTTGACCTTTCTCCTGAACGACTTCTATGCGTGAGTCGCCGATTGGGATCGTAGACGTGACCGGGTCATGAGTCTCGCAACCCAGTGGCAGGAACGAAGCAAACAGGATCAGGGAAGCGATAACGAAGAAGCGCATGGGCTACTCTTGCGAGGTGAAAAAGAGATCCCGGTTTTGGTTGCAATTGTTGCGACTATAACCGCCTTCAAATCACCGAATGAAGGATGCCATTGGCGCCGCGTAAGATACGCTTCCAGATCAAGAGACTGCTCCGCAATCCAAACTGCCAATCCTGATGTCGCCGTCAAGTGCACCTATGAAAAAGCGAGATAGTCGCCCGTCCAGTTTCCAGACTTCAAGTCTGGATGCCAGACACAGCGAGGAGCGTGAGGGGTGACTCGGGGTTCAAGTGATGCAGCGCAAATAAAAGTTTCAAAGTTTGATGTTGTGGCATTAAAAGTGCTAAGACCCTGAATGCCTCACTTGTCCGAGAGTTTCCAATCACTTCAAGAGGCAGTTTTCTCCGCGAATCGAGCCCTCTTCTTCGCGGCCTCTTCGTCCCGATTCTTCGGCGGCGCGCTGGTCTCAAGTGATTTTAGAAGGCGATCCGAGACCAGTGCGATTTCATCCACAGCAGACCAGAACGCGGCCTCGTTAACTTTCGAAGGCTTGTTCAAACCACTGATTTTCCTGACAAACTGTAGGGATGCGTCACGAATTTCGTTGTCAGTCACGGGCGGATCGAAGTTGAATAAGGTCTTGATATTCCGGCACATTGGGGTCTCCAGGTCATCACGCAAAGTCAGCACGGCACTTTTGCGTCCGAATTATTAGAAGGGGATTTCTTTCCGGAGGACAATAACGAATCTGAAATTCAGAAAGTCCAGCAAGTTCCGTTTTGAATGTGCAAAGATTTGCGCAGAGATTGCTTTTAGAGGTCGCTACTAATCAGAAATAGAAATAGTCGAAGTCGGGTTCCGAGCATTATGCATTGGCGCTCTAGTTGCCCTAAGTGCTTACGGATAAGTTCTCCCAATATAGCACTTAGGAGCCATAATGCAAACCCGAAGACAGTTCTTACGTACGTCGGCAATGGTGGGCGCGGGAGCGATGTTGCTGCGCAACCGGGCGTGGGCATTCTCACAAAGTCCGACGGGCTTGAAAAAATGGATAACGCCCCTGAACGGACTTGGGCCTACTGGAATTCCGGTCGCTACCCCTAACACAACGCAATTCCCCGGCTCTGACTGGTACAAACTGGTCGGCGGGCCATACAAACAGCAAGTGCATCCTAACTTGCCTGCCACAACCTTCTATGGCTACTCTGACGATCGTGTGGGCGCTCCTCAGCGCTATCTGGGTGGGTTGATTGTCGCTCAAAGGAACCGTCCGGTCCGGATCACGATGAGGAACAATCTGCCGACACCGCACATTCTGCCGGTCGATAAGAGCAGCTTCTTCCCCGACGCAACGGCGAACGATAATATGATGGCTGTGCACATGCACGGTGCACTCGCTCCCTGGATTAGTGATGGCGGTCCATTTTCCTGGTATACCCCCGGTGGAACATATGGCCCAGACAAAAACTTTCCTCCGGACATGCAAGCCGTAGGCATAACGCCACCCGGTTCCTACAGTTACTACTACCCCAACAATCAGCAGGCGCGCCTGCTTTGGTACCACGATCACGCCCACGACCTCACCCGCCTGAATGCTTATGCGGGACTGGCGACCGGTCTCATACTGCGGGACAACTTTGAGAATGCGCTGATCGCCGCCCGAATCATTCCTGGAGGTGCCTACGAAGTACCCCTCGTACTTCAGGACAAAGGCTTCAATGCCGATGGCAGCCTATTCTATCCGCATATTTACGAAGGTCCGCCAACAGGGCAGGACCTCGCGAGCATGACATACGCAAATCTCGGAACCTTAACGGGGAGATGGGATGGCGCAACTGGTGTGGGCGTCCTGCCGATTCCGGATCCCTCGTGCGTGCCAGAAGCGTTCTTCGACACAATCATCATCAATGGTGCAGTGTATCCGTACCTGCCGGTAGAGCAGAGGAGATACCGCTTCCGCTTGCTCAATGGATCACAAGCGCGCTTTTACAATCTGCAACTCGTAAAGGACGACGGTACTGCCGGAGGGGTCACGTTGGCTCCGCTAGGCACCCTCTTGGATCCCAACCTTAACCCGGTGCTGACACCCAAAAATCAGCCGGGGCCGTCCATGATGCAGATTGGTACGGAAGGCGGATTCCTGACGAAGCCAGTTGTGCTTAGCAACGCACCGATTACCTACGATGCCGTGACTGGAAACCCGGTTACCTACAGCCTGGTGATCGCCCCCGGGGAACGCGCCGACGTTATTATCGATTTCTCGGCAATGCCTGTCGGGACAAAACTCATTCTCTACAATGACGCGCCAGGACCGTTCCCGGGCGGAGATATTCGCAACGATTACTACGAAGGTTGCCCCGACTTGAGCGTGATTGGCGGCAGTAAGCCGACAGCCGCTGGCTATGGACCGAATACCCGCACCATGATGCAGTTCCAGGTTAAAGCGCGGGTAGGTGCGGCAGACCCATACAACTTTGCCCAAACTCTGGCGCTGCTGAATTCGGCACTGCCGGGTTCTGGCTTCGTTCCGCTGTCTCCAGTGGCTCCAAATTCACCGGCGAATTTTCCGATCAGGCAGCTCACGCTGAACGAGGACTTCGACGGATTTGGCCGCTTGACCCAGAGGATGGGCACCATGGTTGCAACCGGCCTGGACACCACAGTCACCCCGAACGTGCCGACCTATGGCAGGAACTATGCGGATGTTGCCACGGAAATCGTTAAGGCAGGGGACACGGAAATCTGGGAGATCTACAACACAACAGCCGATACGCACCCAATCCACTTCCACTTGGTCGACGTGCAGGTTCTTGGACGTGCGACATTCACGACCGTCGGAATTCCGCCTGCAGATTCGCAATTCAGGCCCCCTGACGCCAATGAGTCCGCTTTCAAAGAGACCGTGCGCATGAACCCGGGCGAGGTAATCAGGGTGATTATGAAGTTCACCCTGCCCGTAGCGCCCTTCACTATCCCGCTCAGTACTAGAACAGGAGTGGCGGGGCATGAATACGTGTACCACTGCCACATCCTGGAGCATGAAGAACACGACATGATGCGGCCTCTCATCGTTACGCCCTAGGACGTAGCGGTCACTGGACGCATGAACACGGAAGGATGGCTCTGGGCCCTCACACAGGGAAGGGCCCAGAGTTTCAACTCAGGATTCCGCGCTCCACAAGTCGCGGGGAGGATATTAGGATGCGCAAGGCAGCACTTGTTCTTACTCTGATGCTCGTGGTCGCGGCATGCAGTTCAATGGCGCTGGCTGATACTTATACCGTTTCCGGTACCTATGATTCGATCTCTACCCCCACAACGGCTGTCAGTGGTCCGGGCGAGACTTTCTCTTTTGTGTTCACATTGCCCTACGGCACCTCGTCCGACGCCAATGGAATTTATGCAGACGTTTCCGCCGCTTTCAATTTGAATGGTGGGTCAGTTTTGACAGGAACGCCGATGACGGCTGCATTCTATCCGAACGAACTGGATATCACGTTCAATGCGGTTAATGGTAATTCCTACTATTGGGACTTATTGGTCGATGGCAACGTGACTGATGGCACCAACCTTCTGCTAGGTACTTCCCCGATTGTTGGGGGCAGTCTCTTAGCGCTGGACTCAACGGTGCCAGACGGAGTTGGCTTCGGAACTATTACTGGTGGCAGTGTCACAGCGACTCCAGAGCCAGCCAGCTTCCTGTTGATGGGCAGCGGCATTCTTGCACTCGGGGGGGCGATCCGCAGAAAACTCAGCCTGTAGAGTTCTGAGCGCGCGAACGAATCCCTGGGATGTGGAGCTGGCAAGCCGCTAACCAAATGGCTTGCCAACTTCATCTGGGCTCGACAATTTTTCCAAGTTTATCTAATGGCGTGGCCGGGGTCCGCAGTATATAACTATCCAAAAGGACCAGAGTCTCCACGTCCACAAATTAGGTTCAGCACGCACGAAACCCTAAGTCGGGCGTGAATGTCACAGGTTGGCACCGAGTCGGCTCTAAGCCATTGAGTGTTGGAATCGCAGGCAGCACTGTTAAGGGAACCAAATATGCGGAAGATGTCTAGCGCAGTTGTGTTGTTGGCGATAGTCGCCGTCTGCTTCCTTGTCGGTTGCACTAAGAACCGTGCATCCGCTGCCGACCGGAAGATTCTCTACTACGTCGATCCCATGCATCCCGCTTATAAGTCAGACAAACCGGGTATAGCGCCCGATTGTGGAATGCAACTCGAACCCGTTTACGCCGACGGCGGTCCAACCGGACAGGCGGAAAACGGTGGAAGCCCGGCCTCGCTGGCCTCCGGTGCCATCCAGGTCAGCCCCGAAAAACAACAACTTATTGGGGTGGAATTTGCCGAGGCTGAAAAGACCTCCGGAACCCGTACCTTACGAACCCTGGCAAAAGTTGCCCTCGACGAGACCCGCGTCTTTCGAATCACCACTGGTTCTGGCGGACTTGTCCGCACGGTTGGACCTTTCGTGAACGGCAGCATGGTTCGAAAGGACGAGTCGCTCGGTACTTTTTTTAACCGGGAGCTTATAACCGCCCAGCAGGCATATCTTTTTGCTCTGAATACGATGGACCGGGTGAAGGCTGGCAACGAAGGCACCGAGCAATTGAAGTCTACAACCACCCAAGTGCAGACGGCCGAAGAGAACCTGGAGGTTCTCGGCATGGGCGGCCCCCAGATCATGGAGCTCGAGCGCACGCGGCAAATTGCCCGGAACATCGAAATAAATTCGCCGGTTGCTGGCCTCGTAGTCGCTCGCAACAGTTTCATAGGTTTGCGGTTTGACCGGGGCACGGAGCTGTTTCGAATCGCCGACATCAGCCACATTTGGATCCTCGCGGACGTTTTCAAGAGTGACGCTCAGTATTTCGTTCCGGGCACAACCGTCAGAATCGTGCTTCCTGACTCCACAGTTAGTCTGCGGGCCACCGTGAGTGAATCGTTGCCGCAGTTCGACGCAGCCACTCGGACGATGAAGGTCAGGTTGGAAGCAGAGAATCCTGGGCTACGGCTCCGCCCGGATATGTTTGTCGATGTGGAACTGCTTGTTAAGCTACCTCCGGGCTTGAGCGTCCCAGCCGACGCCGTGCTTGACAGCGGCCTCCATAAACGTGTCTTCGTGGATCGCGGTAACGGATACTTCGAGCCGCGCGAAGTCGAGACCGGTTGGCGCTCCGGAGGTCGGCTGGAGGTCGTCAAAGGACTAAAGGCGGGCGACCGGGTGGTCGCTTCAGCCACATTTTTGATGGATTCCGAGAGCCGATTGAAGGCAGCTTCCACTGGGACCGGCACTAATGCGACCACTGGGACCAGCACCAACGCGACCAAAGATCCCGTCTGTGGGATGAAGGTTGACGAAGGAGAATCCAAAGTGGCGGGCAACACGGTCTCGCATAAAGGAAAGAGCTACTCGTTCTGTTCCAAGACCTGCAAGAGCGATTTTGAGAAGAATCCCGAGCGGTATCTCGCATCCGGCCATTAATGGTCAGCCGCGATTAGCCCTCATCAAAACAATCGGTTGTCGCGACGAACTTGATCATTCGCCGCGACAACCGAGTTTTAGAGGACCGTTCTACGTGCTTTCTACTTCCGATGACATCGACCGCAATCTGTGAATGCGACCTTGTCATTGTGACAGGCAAAGCATTTTCTATCACTGCTGTGGTCAGCAGTGGTAATCAGCCCTTGTTTCTGGGTCTGAAACAACTGTGTTCCTGTTGATGCCAGTCTCGTGTGGCAATCCAGGCACGTGAAGCCCTTTGACGTGTGTCCGCGGTGATCAAATGTTACTGGTCCTTGACCGCCACCCCGGTAATCGAACGACCTTACGTCTACAGCAAGCGCGTTCAATCCGAAGAGACACAGAAGTAGACAGACTAACCCGAGCCGGGTACCCATCTGAATGCGAGTCATAGAGCGCCTCCTATGCCAGTATCTGCCGGCCGATGCTGCGAACATTCGGGCAGGCGGTAACTACCATGGAAGCTTCCAGTTCATCCCGCATCGTCTTCATGAAGATGCTGACTCCCGATTTTCCATCGCCGAATGCCGCTCGAATAATATGGCGGCCGACCATGACGCAATCAGCGCCCAAAGCAACATATTTCAGAACGTCGTCGCCATTGTGCACGCAGCCGTCCGCAAAGATAACCATCTTGCCTTTCACTTTGTCGACTATGGGAGGCAATACCTGGGCGATGCCCGGTGTGTAATCCAGTACGCGGCCACCATGATTTGAAACGCAGATTCCGGCTGCTCCGGTCTCCAACACCAGCATTGCATCCTCTGGCGTCGTGATGCCCTTAACAACAACGGGAATCTTGGTCGCACGAACGATCTCGCGCAACTGGGCTACGGTCTTCGGTTCCACAGCGATGTCACGTGGGTTGCCCTTATATCTGCCGCCTGAATCGATGTCGATCGTAATGACCCATGCTTTCGCTTCGTTGGCGAATTGGACGAGCTTGAGTAAATTCTCCTGCGGACGTGGCTTGATGCCGGCAATCGCTCTACCCTGGTATCTCGCGATCACGTCATATCTGCCCTTGACGGTCTCCATCTTGTCCGTTTGACCATCTCCAATGGCGCCCATGGTACCGGCGTCAACGCATCCACCGATAATCCGGTCGAAATACTCGGCGTCAGGCAGCAAATTTCTGAAGTTGGAGCCCGTGCCGCCGATGGGTGCTGCCACGGCAGGCAATGAAAGTCTTTGACCGAAAATGACCGTGGAAGTATCGGGTTTCTTGTCCTGGGTAGACACGCCATTCAAGGCCCTCAACTTGAGGCGTACGTTTTGCAGTGCATGAAAATTGTTCTGGAACGATGTCCCTGAACCTAAGCCACCAATTCCCGGAAACTCTCCCGCGCAGGCCACGCCATCGCAGGCCGGGCAGACTCTACAGATGGGGTACATGACTTGCCGGGCTTTCTGGTAAACCTCTGCCACGGCTCCCTTCGCGCTCGCCGGTCCATAGGGCGGAGCAAACGGCGCTGCTGTTTTGGGCGCCGAATCAGCGGTCTTTGCGGCCTGCTGGGCTGATCCAGTTCCGGTGAGTAGCATTTCGCTGACAAAGGCGCCAGCTCCCATAAGTGCGGAACCTCTTAGAAAATCACGTCTGGACATAGAAAATACCTCCTGGTGAAAGCAAGAAAATTACGAACGAGACATAGGACTACATCGGACAATCACAACAAACCAGCGGCGAACGAAGGAAGCCTCACATACCCAAGAGTTCTTCCCGTAAAGCTCAAATTGCGAAGGTTACAATTGCGAATCTATTCCGTCCAAGGCGCTCTGACCAGCAAAAATTGTCGTCGCGCTCTTTTACCGCTCAAAAACTGGTTATTATTAGTCCCGACGATAATCCTGAGTTTGAAGATTCCATGAAGAAAGAGGAGACGAGCCCCATGCCACAGGAGATTGCCAAACCTTCACGCCGGGAGTTCTTTCTGAAGACTACGGCCACTCTCGCTGCTGCCGCTCTGGCTGGAGTTGCCACCGCCGCAGAGGCGCAGACCCCTAACGAGTCAAACGCCAACATGATGATGATGACGATCTTCTTGCGGCACGACGAGACGAAAACGCTGGGCGAGATCAATGCGCATCTGGACAAGACGGGCTTTCGCAAGAACTTCCCGCCGCCGGGAACCGAGGTGGTCTCCTGGTACGTAATGATGGGGATTGGACAGGTGGTCACGTTGCGTTTTCCTCCCTCCAGACTTCGTGAAGTGAATCTGCAGATTGAAAACGGCGCCTGGGGTGGTTACCGGACTGAGTTTTATCCGACCTACGACTACAAGTCTGTGTGGGAGGCGTCTAGAAAAGAGGGTGCCAAATAGTGAATGCGCCCTGCTACTTGTTGTGAAATATGGCCCGATTAATGTCGGGCCAGAATTCCTTAAAGATAAAGGTTGCTCCATCAATCCCAACGTTCAGGGCCCAGCGCTGGCCGGTCTTCGTCCAAGTGCGATTGGAACTTGGATAATACAGGTTGGCGATCGCCGAAGATGTTCCTGAGCCAACGACCTCGCTGAAGTTGAAGTTGCTTCCTCCGGAATCCGTGCGGGTTATAAGGATGCGGGAAAAAGCATACCCTACCCGCTTTACTGCCCCATTGTGACTTTCTCTACTCCCGCTGCCCAAGGTGTAAAAGCGAGGGTCCTGATGAAGCGCGACGGGCAGCAGAAACCCCACCCAGAGGTTTTCATCCGTCTGGTCTGCAAAGTTGTGCCAATAATAGCGAGCGAAAGCCGGAGGACCAGTGTGGAACTCCGGCGTGGAACCTTGAAGCTGCGAGACGCCCGAGAGCAGGCCGACAAAGATGAATGACGAGTAGTCGAAACTGTCTTGGGCAAAGCCTACGAATTTTTCTTTCGGGCTCTGAGCCGGCAAGTGGGCGTCGACGCTCACCGAACGAAAATTGGGAACGACTCCGAGAATGCGTTTCGTCTGCTTGCCCTGCTCTGACTCCGGCGGTCGAGGGTCCGGCGCGGAGTCAGAGGATGCTTGCTGCGGGCTGGGCGCATCTGGCAAATCACTCAAATTGCCCACTGCGATGTTAGCGCGCTCAAGCTGTTGGGCACGGACCCCCGTGGAACAGATCAGGAACAAGCAAACAGAAACCGCAAACGGCAATGTCATGCGCAGAAATGGATTTTCCGACGTCATTCAACTTTAGATGGCACTGCACAAAGATTTGGCTCGCTGCTCTTGATTCAAGAGCGCAAATTGGCAGGCCGCATCACCTTGCGTTGTGACATCCAGTAACCTAAAGTAGAATTTCCTTGCGATTGGGTTTGCACACTGGTTACTATTCTATCTCCCCCATACCCTGGCAGTTTGCGCGTTCGTTTCCGCGTCAGAAGATAGCGAAGAAAATGAATATTGGCGAAACTATACGTAACTTCCGATTGCAAAAAGGTATGTCACAGGGCGACATTGAAAAACGCACCGGGCTCTTGCGTTGCTATCTTTCACGTGTCGAGAACGGCCACACCATTCCTTCACTGGACACGCTGGCAAAAATCGCCAACTCGCTGGAGATCCCGCTCGGGCAGTTCTTTCCCGAAGATCCCGCCAGTGGCGCCAATCTGCCGCAACTGAGCGAAGAGGAAGTACGTTTTCTCTCCCAAATACGGCGTTATTCCAGCAGTCTGAACGACAGCGATCGCAAACTTGTGCTGGCAATGGTCAAGAAGATGGCGGTTCCTAACGGCAGGTAGTCTTCAGGCCGCGTTTGAACTGCTCTCGGTAAGGGCGATCACTGCCAATTCCAGCCGGTCCTTGGCGCCTGTCTTGCTGAAAATGCTCTGCAAGTGACGTTTGACGGTGTTTTCGCTGATCGTCAGTTGCTGCGCGATGTCTTTGTTCTTCATTCCCCGCGCCACCAAATACGCGATCTGTTTTTCGCGTTCGCTCAGGCGTTGCAGGTTGGTTGCCCGTTCGTGCTCGGTTTCCATGGACATGGCAAGCAGCACTCCATGCGCTACATCATCGCTGAATGCCAACTCGCCATCGGCTACGGTTCGGATCGCATTGAACAGTTTCTCAGGCGTATCGCCTTTCAGCACAAGCCCTCGGGCGCCAAGTCGGACCACCTGAACATAGTCGGGCTGGCTCTCAGAACCGGTTAGGACTACGCTTGCAACTCTCACGCTGGCACGGTCGAGTTGGCGAAGCACCTCGAACCCATCCGTTCCTGGCATGAATAAGTCCAGAACCAGTACATCCGGGTGTTCTCTTTCAACAAGTTCCAGAGCTTCAAGCCCGTTGCTGGCCGTCCCCACGACCTCGAAATCTCGATGCGAGGCGAGCAGCGCACCTAAGGATTCCCTCAGGACCGCGTGGTCATCGGCAATCGCAACACGAATCTTTTCAGCACGGAACATGGGAGCTTAGATGCGAGTTAAGGTCGAACTGACGCCCGTTGCGAGAACAATTTGCTTTCTTTATGAATGGGATTGGCCTTATGGCCAGCTCTCACCGGGCCAGTTGCTCGACTTTCGAGACAACGGGCACAGAGCGGCATGTGCTATATTCCGAAACTATAGAGCCTGTTCAGCTTTGAAATTCTCCGTGGCTGCTATCGTGTGTACTTGTGACCATCGATGAAGAGTTAGTACTGCTGGAAGAGTCCTTCCGTCGTCTGAAGGTCGAATACGATATCTATTTTGCCGGTGGCTCCAAGAAGCCCCCGACAGATACAGAGTCGCGGGTTCAGGGCCTGATTCGGCGAAATCTGGAGAACTCCCGTCTCACATTTCCACAGCGTTTTCGACTCAGCGCCGTGGCCCAGAGATATTCGGTGTTCAGCGATCTGTGGCGTCGCAAGACGAAGATTAAGGATGAGGGCTATCGCAATCCCCAAGACACTCTGCTTGGGGTTGGGGGCTTTGGCCACCTGGAGGAGCCCAAGCATCACAACCAGGTGGAAGAGGACGAACCTGAGAGCTTCATTCTGTTCACTGGGGATGTCATTGAAATTGTGGCACTTTACGAAGCTGTGGTTCGGGCACGCGAGTCCGCCGGGCAACCCCTTGGAGCGTTTGACTCGTTTGCAGCGTTCGTTCAACTCAAGTCCAACCAGATTCGTTCCCAGTTTCACTGTGAAGCAGTCGAGTACACTGTAATGGTGAAGAGTGGACAGGTACAACTCAAGGCGCGTGCCCGCAAAGACATCTAGTCCGGCGCCACTTGGGCCGCTCGGATTGAGTGACTACCCAATTACATCTGCACTCCGCCCGGAGCTTCCGGAAAAATCATTAGCGAGGAAATTATGGCGATGATCAAACGTGCCATCCTGAGCGTCACTGACAAAACAGGATTGGTCGATTTTGCCCGGCGGCTCGCCGCCCAGAGTGTGGAGTTGATCTCGACAGGCGGTACGGCACGCGTGCTGCGAGAGGCAGGTCTGAAGGTGCGCGATATCAGCGACTTGACCGGCTTCCCGGAGATGCTTGATGGGCGTGTTAAGACCCTCCATCCCAAGGTTCATGGAGGAATCCTGCACGTGCGCTCCAATCCGGCACACGTCGCGGCCATCCAGGAACACGACATCGAGCCCATCGACATGCTGGTGGTGAATCTTTATGCATTTGAGAAGACGGCTGGCAAGGCGGGCGTTCACTTCGAGGAGATCATCGAGAACATCGATATCGGGGGACCCTCGATGGTGCGCTCAGCGGCTAAGAATTTTCAGGACGTTGCAATCGTGACCTCTGCTGCCGACTACGAGCTTATTGCTTCGGAGTTGGAACAGCACGCTGGAGAGCTTTCGCTGAAAACTAAGTGGGGGCTTGCGCAGAAGGCATTTGCCACCACCGCCGCTTACGACACAGCCATTGCCAATGCACTCGCCGAAATCACCGTGGACGAAGCAGCGCACTTCGATATCAGCCAGATCGGCGCAAGCGCGAGCTTTCCTGAGGTTCTGCGCCTCCAATTCCACAAGGCCTTCGATCTGCGTTATGGAGAGAACCCGCACCAGAAGGCGGCTCTCTACTCCGATGGCAGCGGCAAGGGTGTGGCAAACGCACGGCAGCTACAAGGCAAGGAACTCAGCTATAACAACATCGTCGATCTGCAGGCGGCATGGGATCTCGCACAGGAATTCACCGAGCCTGTCTGCGCCATCATCAAGCACACGAACCCCTGCGGCACCGCTACGGGAACCACGCTGAAGGACGCCTACGTTCGCGCCCTGGAGTGCGATCCGGTCTCTGCTTTTGGCGGAGTGATTGGCGTCAACCGCGTCATCGACGGCGAAGCTGCGGCCGAGATGGCCAAGCTTTTTGTCGAGGCAATCGCCGCGCCCGGCTTTACATTCGAGGCTCGCGAGGCTTTCGCCAGAAAGAAGAACCTCCGCCTCGTCGAAATCGCCGACCTCAAGCAGAATTGGGTGCTCAAAAACGTCTCCGGCGGCGTGCTGGTACAAGACAACGATGTACATCCCATCACCGAAGCCGACCTCAAGGTGGTTAGCAAACGTCCGCCCACGTCCGAGGAGATGCGCGCGTTACTCTTCGCATGGAAGGTCTGCAAACACGTCAAATCGAACGCAATTCTCTACGCCCGCGACGGCCAGAGCGTCGGCGTTGGGGCAGGACAAATGAGCCGGGTGGACTCCGCACGGATTGGAGCCGAAAAAGCGGTGCTGCCGCTGGCGGGAACCGTTGCTGCCAGTGATGCGTTTTTCCCATTTCCAGACGGCGTTGAAGTCATTGCCGAGGCGGGGTCTACGGCGATCATTCAGCCGGGAGGGTCAGTGCGGGATCAGGAAGTCATCGACACCGCCGACCGTCTGAACCTAGCTATGGTGTTCACGGGAGTGAGACACTTCCGGCATTAAACGCTGAAACAGAAGCAAACACGAGGGTGCCCCGTTCAAGCCTTCTTTTGGCTTGGGCGGGGTAGTTGACTTTGTCTGTTAAGACCTAGGATTGGACTAAAGGGTTTCCGCGGAGGGTGTATCCGGCGAGGTTGAAGACAAAGAAAATCGATAGCTGGCTGAAAAGCCTGGAGCCGCGCGAGAGACTTGAACGCGGCGTGCGGTTGCAGTCCCACATCTGCCAACTGCGGCAGATATGGGGCACCACGCACCAGGTTGGGATTCCCCGCTACACGTCGGAACACCTGGTTGAGGTCTGCCTCGTCGAGTCTTCCGTGAAAACCGCTTTGGCTCCCTCACCAAGCGCGATTTTCGCCGCTCTGATAACCTTTATGCTGTATGTCTTCTCCCAATTCGATCTTTGTCCGCGCCTGCAAAGGCCTTCCGACTGAATCCACGCCTGTCTGGTTTATGCGCCAGGCGGGACGTTACATGCCCGAGTACCGCGAAGTCCGCAAGCACCACTCCCTTGTCGAGATCTGTAAGAAACCAGCGTTAGCCGCTGAAGTTACCATCACGGCCGCAGAGTATTTGGGCGTTGACGCCGCCATCATCTTTGCTGACTTGCTGCTTCCGCTGGAAGTGATGGGTTTGCCGTTCCACTTCTCAGCTTCGGAAGGTCCGGTGATTGAAAAGCCCATCCGCACGGCGCAGGATATCAAGGTACTGACCACCGATGGCGCGCCCGAATTGATGTATGTTTCCGAGGCGATTGCCGAGTGCGTCAAGCATTTTGGAAGCAAGCTTCCGATGATCGGGTTCTGCGGCGCGCCTTTTACACTTGCCAGCTACATGATCGAGGGCGGCGGTTCGCGAAACTACCTCGAATGCAAGAAGATGATGTACCTCCATCCCGAGGTTTGGGACGAGTTGCTGCGCAAACTCAATGTAATTCTCGCTGCGTACATCGCAGATCAGGTCAAGGCGGGTGCCGATGTCATCCAGGTATTCGATAGCTGGGTGGGCTGCCTTAGCGTCGAGGACTACCGTAGATATGTTTTGCCGCGCACCAAGGAACTCATCTCCGCGCTGAAAAAGACCGGGGTGCCCATCATTTACTTTGGGACCGACAGCAGCACGCTGCTGCCCTCAATGAATGAAACCGAGGCCGACGTGATTGGTCTGGATTGGCGTATTCCTCTGGATGTGGGCTGGAAGTTGATGGAAAACCGTCCCGCCGTGCAGGGCAATCTCGATCCCGTGCTGCTGTTCGCTGAGTGGGATGAATTGAAGTCGCGCGCCAAGGCTATTTTGGATCTCGCGGACAACCGTCCGGGGCACATTTTCAACTTGGGTCACGGCATCTTGCCTAAGACTCCGGTAGACAACGTGAAGAACCTGGCGAAGTTTGTTCAGGAGTACTCGGCTCAGCGTCGCAGCGCCCATGCCGGAATTCGATAGTATGCAGAAGCCCGCCGTCCTGTTGCTTGCACATGGAACTCCCGACCGTGTTGAGGAGATTCCCGCCTACCTGTTAAACGTAACCAGCGGACGTCCGCTTTCACCCGCAGTGGTGGAAGAAATTCAGCACCGTTACACGCTGATCGGCCGCTCGCCGCTGACGGAAATTACCTTACAACAGGCTGCCCATATTTCCGACGAACTGGGTTTGCCGACCTACGTTGGTATGCGCAACTGGAAGCCGTACATTCGGGAGACGGTTTCGCGGATGGTCGCGGACGGCATCACGCACGCCCTCGCCGTCTGCCTTGCGCCGCACAACTCGCGTACCAGTGTCGGATTGTATCGGCGCGCGGTGATGGGTGAAACCGGTAAGGTGCCTTTCACAGTTGATTTCGTAAATGAATGGCACGCGGAGCCGCTGCTGATCCGGGCGTTTTCGGAGAAGCTCCGCGATGGATGGTCACGCGCCTGTTTGGAAGCGAATGCACCAGTGCCCGTTTTGTTCACCGCCCATAGCGTCCCGATGCGAACCATTGAGGCGGGAGACGATTACGAGCGCCAGACCCGGGAGACGGCGAAGTTGGTCGCCGCCAGCGTTCCGGAAATTGCGGGACACTGGCATTTTGCCTTTCAGAGCCAGGGAATGAGCGGTGGAGAGTGGCTCGGGCCTACGGTGGAGAGTGTGATCGAGGAGCTTGCCACTGCAGGGCACAGATTTCTTTTCGTGCAGCCCATAGGCTTCGTATGTGATCACGTCGAAGTGCTTTACGACATCGACATCGCTTTCAAAGATTTTGCTGCCGCTCGTGGCATTGTGCTGACGCGGGCCGAGTCGCTGAATGACTCGGTGCTGTTTGCGCGCGCCGTGGCTCAGCTTGCGCGCACGCGCCTGGCCAGTGCGGCACAATCAGGATCGTAGGGAGTTTCGTACATGCGGATCGCAATCATTGGTGGCGGTATCTCCGGACTCAGCGCTGCCTACTATCTCGAACAGGAGCGTGCCAAGGGTGCGCCCGTCGAGTGCACGCTCTTCGAATCAGGCGACCGACTAGGCGGGGTTATGTTCAGCGACAAGATTGGCGACTGCCTCGTGGAAGGCGGTCCTGACTCGTTTCTCACGGAGAAGCCCTGGGCCAGTCAGCTCTGCGCTGAACTCGGCATCGCCCATGACCTGATCGGCTCGAACGATTCACAACGGATCACCTACATCCTGGTTAAGGGGCGGTTGGTTCCCATGCCTGACGGGTTGATGTTCATGGTGCCCACCAAGCTGATTCCTACGGTGCTCACCTCGCTTTTCTCCTGGAGTACAAAGTTCAAAATGCTTGGCGAACTGCTACACCCTTCGCGTCCGGTGGGCAAGGACGAAACGGTTGCGCAGTTTGTTGAACGCCACTTCGGAGGCGAGGTGGTAGATCGTTTAGCAGACCCGCTGCTCTCCGGAGTGTATGGAGGCGATGCCGCGTCGCTTAGCGTGCGTGCCGTGCTGCCCAGGTTCGTGGAGATGGAAGAACACTACGGCTCATTGTGCCGAGCCATGCTGGCCGCCCGCAAGAAGCTTGCCGAGATGCAAAAAGCCAAGGGATATGCGCCCAAGCCGTTGTTCAGTTCGCTGAAGGGAGGCATGCAGCAGATGATCGACGCCATCGTGGCACGGCTCGACCCACGAAGCCTGCGCACGTCGACCACGGTGGACCAGCTCTCAAGAAAGGATGGTGGCTGGGAGCTCGTTACGGCGCGTGGCAACGAACACTTCGACGGCGTGATTTTCGCAACGCCAGCACGGATTGCATCCACCATGCTTGCCGGAATTGACGCACAACTCTCGGAGGATCTGGGCAAGGTTCAGTACAGTTCCTCAATCACCGTGACCTTGGGCTATTTGCGGGAGCAGTTAAAAATCTGCCCTCCCGGATTCGGCTTCCTTGTGCCGCGCAGTGAGGGCACGCGCATGTTGGCGACGACCTTCGTGCACACCAAGTTCCCCTTCCGCGCGCCTGATGACAAGGCGCTCGTGCGTTGCTTCCTCGGCGGCTCCAAGGACCAGGGCGTGTTGCAACTCGACGATGAGGCAATTACTGCATTGGTGCGCAAGGAACTTAAGCAGATTACCGGTCTTACGGCCGATCCGTGGTTTGTGAAAGTGTATCGCTGGGATCGCGCCATGGCTCAGTACACCCCGGGACATCTGGAGCGCATTGAGCGCATCGGTCAGTCGCTGAAGCAAATTCAGAATCTGTCAATTGCAGGAAACTTCTACAAGGGCATCGGCGTCCCGGACTGCGTCCGCACCGGCAAGGAAGCCGCGCTGCACATGGCCAGCCTGGCGCGCGATGACGCCGACAAAAATGCAATCACGGCGTAACCGCTCGCCTATTTCCCTGCGCGTGCGCTACCATCATTTGCAATGTCTCGCATTCTGATCGTCGAAGATGAACTCCACCTGGCACAGGGCCTGTCGTTCAATCTCGAAGCCGAGGGACACGATGTGTCTGCGGTGGAGAGTGGCGAGGCCGCGCTCGAACTCCTGATTGATCGCAACGAATTATTTGACATCGTTGTGCTCGACATCATGTTGCCCGGAGCCGATGGCTTTGAGGTCGCGGATCGATTGCGTGCCGCGCAGAACTATGTTCCCATCCTCATGCTGACTGCTCGCTCGCGTCCCGAGGATGTGTTGAAGGGCTTCGCTTCCGGCGCCGACGACTATCTTCCCAAACCTTTCGAACTCAGAATCCTCATTGCCCGCATTCACGGATTGCTGCGGCGCACTCAATGGCTGCGCGAACAATCGGCGGGAGAGAGCAGTCCAGACATTGCCGATGCTGGCGACACGTCAGCGAACGGCAATCCCTCGCCTGCGCCTATCGCGGCACCCGGGCCTCACGATGTGTTTACGTTTGATGGACGCGCGCTTGACTTCAACACGCTGGAACTCACTGCGCCGGCGGGAAAGATTCAACTCACACTGACGGAGGCGTCGCTGCTGCGCTACTTCATCGAGCATCGCAATGAGAATGTGAGCCGCAAACAGATTCTTGAAGAAGTCTGGGGACTGCACGAGGATACCGACACGCGAGCGATTGATAACTTCATCGTGCGGTTGCGGCGCTATATTGAAGATTCGCCGGGAACGCCACAATATCTGATCACCGTGCGCGGTGTCGGATATCGCTTTCTGCCGGAACGCGAATAAAGAACAAATCGATTGCTGGCCGGGAAGCTTGAAACGGAACGGAAGATTTCAGCAGTGCTGGGGCCCTTCACTTCGTTCAGGGTGACACCTCAAGAAAAACAAAGCACTTTGGTCAGGGTGACACCTCAAGAGAATACTTTTCATCTACCAGGCATCGCCCCAGCCGAGGCGCTTTAATCTGCGCCAATCTTCTTTCATGGAGCGGGTGACGGTGGTGTTTGCGACCGCGCCTTCGCGGCAGAGGGTTAGCTGAGTATATCCGCTGAATATCCTGGGATGACGAACGATGCGTGCTTGCGGGGTTTGCACCTCAGGGTGCGCGAAAGCCACATACGAGAACTTTTCATCTTCGTGGCCAAGCGTTGCGTCCTTAAGGCGGCGATGCTCGGCGGTCCGCTCTACACGCGCGGCGAAGTGACACCAGTCGTCATTGCGAGCCATGGGGCAGTCGAGCGAATTCGGACACGGTGCGGCAAGTAAAGCGCCTTCCGCCAGCAGGCGGGTGCGCACGGCGAGCACGTTTGCGAATCCAACCTTGGTTCCGGGTTCAATGACCACAAGAAGATTGCGGGTTCGTGCCCATGCTTTGCGCATCAACTCGGCGTGCTCCGATTCGCGCAGTTCATTTAACACATAGCAGCAAACGACCAGATCCCATGCACCTTCTGGAATGGCACCCGTAAGATCTCCCTGTAGCCAATTAGCTTCGCGCAGGGCGGAGCGATCGGTACCGGCAGCGAGGTGGCGGGCGATTTCGATCAGTCGAGCGTCGCGCTCGAATGCGGTGACGGAATCGAGGGTAGGGAAGACCTCCGTGGCCGCCCAGAGCGCTGTTCCTGGACCACTGCCGAGATCAAGCACCGTGCGAATGTCGGAGTTGCAACTCTCGCGTGCCCACCCGAGAGCCGTGACGGCAGCAGCGTACGTTCCAGGCAAACGAACGGCCAGATACGCCGCGCGTTGGTCGTCATTGGATAGAGGAGAGAAAGCTCTGGGTGCTGCATTTTCTCGATAACCCTCGCTTAGGCGTGCGGTCGCCGCTCGCAGTCGAGCTGGCTCGCAACTGGTCTTCAACTCCTGCTCGATGGCCTGACGCAATGAAGGGGGAATCTGCATCAGTGCGCCTTCACAGCCTTACGATATGCAATCACGTTGCGCTCATGCTGATCGAAGTTCTGGGAGAAGTGATGTCGCCCGCTGCCGTCGCCGACGGCGACGAAGAACAGGTAGTCGGTTTTCGCGGGTTGCATGACGGCGCGCAAAGAAGCAGCGCCGGGATTTGCAATCGGGCCCGGGGGGAGTCCGGGAAATTTGTAAGTGTTGTAAGGTGAGTCGGATTGCAGATCGCTTTGATAGATGGCGCCGCGATACGTACCGGTGAGCAGTGTCGCATAGACCACGGTAGGATCAGCGGCGAGCGCCATGTTTTTTGCAAGACGATTGAGGTAAACGCTCGCCACCTCAGGCCGTTCTTCGGGGGCAGCCGTTTCCTTTTCGACGATCGCTGCAAGGGTCACGATGCGGTGTGCGTCTTGTGTGAGACCTAGCGTCTGCGCTTCTTTTTGGAATCGCTTCACCATGGCAGCGGCCATTTCGCGCATGGTCATAGTGCGGGAGAACTGATAGGTGTCTGGAAAGAGATATCCTTCAAGCGACTTTGCCTGCGGATCGAGGGTGCGGATCAGTCCGGTCTCGTGAGTCGCCACGGCGAGGAAGTCTTCCTTTTTGCCCAGCCCCGCGGCTTCAATCGCGGCAGCAATTTCAAACATATTGTAGCCTTCTGGGACTACGACGGTATGCACCAGCACGTCTCCGCGCGCGATGCGTTCAAAGACTTCGATACCGCTTGCAGCGCCCACAAAACGGTATTCACCCGCCTTCAGTTTCTTAGTTGGCATCGCGTAGTGCAGCAGTTCGAAAGCGAAATGGCTGCGCACGACGCCTGCGCGCTGGAGTTGGGCGGCGATGGATCGGGATGACGAACCGGAAGGGAATAGCAGCACCTGCGGCACCGGAGGAGCAACCGGAATAGCCAATGCCCAGGCGAACCACAATGTTGCTACCAGCAGAAGAATTGCAACGAAGCGAACCATATTCCATTAGTGTAGATGAGCGCGTTCATCTCGACCAACCCATTCGACAAGGCAAGAAAAGTGATCACGCGGCCGAACTGCGCCAACGGGTCAGTCTACGCGGGCGTTGTGTTTTTTTGAGAGTATCCACACCAGTTCGAAGAAGTTGTGCCGTGTCTGGAAAAGAGGGCGAGAGGCACAACTAACTGCGGAGGTAAAGCGGATTGCTTCCCCGGGTTATCGCCGAAAAGCGTCGGCGCGAACCTGGGGCACCCGACGTTTTTTGTTAGACCAACCTCGGGAACCCGCACCAGGAACACCACTTTTCATCTTCATCTTTACTCGTATGCTTCGCTGCTTGAAAACGCTTGTGAGTTAGAACTCGTTTCACGGTAGGCCACCTGCGTTTGCGGGAACGTGCTTTTCGTTTCTGGCCAACGTACCGTCGCCACAATGTGGACGATTAGCCAGACAAACGTGAATGCACTAACGATCGCTGCTAAGAACCCCATTTCGATCATTCGGAAAACCTCCTGGGTCGCGTGTTCGCAAAGCTCGGGCACTTTCGGGCGACTCTGCGGTCCGTTGCGGGCCGCAGAGTGTCGGATATCTATCTGTTAAGGAACGCCTACTTGGTCGCCATGAATGTCACCGCCCCGAACGTAAATAGACCAAGCAGTGCCATTGCCGCACCGTAGGCGACACCAATCAGGATCGCGGCACGGAATATGTTCGAATTGGTTGGTTGATCTGTCATTTTCGCTCTCCCATACATCACCAGAAAACCACTTGGCCGATCTCTACTGTCGAGAAGTGCGGTGCGGTCTTAACCAAGGAGATCAGCACCGCAAGGAAAAACCCGGAAAGCCTGTTTCTCTCAGTCAAACTCCTTTGCCGACAAATGCGCATTCCCTCCGTTTTTGTCTAACAGAGGCGAGCAAGCTAGTGGTTGGTTTGGATACGTTAGCGGGTCCAAATGCCACATCACGCACTTTGAATTCAGCAATTCCGTGCCCAACAAAAAAGAGTGTTGCAAACTGTCTGAGAGTGTCTGACTGCGCTAGGCAACTTCTCACCTTGGGAAACGAGGAAATGAGGCAAAGATGACAACAGTGGCAGGGATGTGCCTAACGTGAGAACTTGCTCAGTAAGACTTCAATGCTATTGACTTTAGAGGTGCGACAGACATCGAACTGCATTGAGATTTGGATGAACATGCCACGGGGAACACTTGAGGGGAACTACCTTACACCGTAGGCGCGGGTGGCGCATTCATAGGTGTGGCAGAACTAACTCGGGGCGTAGCAGTGCATGAGGGGCGCTGGCGCAGAACTTGCGGCCATGTTATACGGTTGGTATTGAGACGCCAGAGCGGCTTAAAGACTCAAGACAAACCACACGGCGCCCGCTGGGTAGGAGCCTCCAGTGCACCCATCCACGGCCCATCCAGTAATAAATAGTGGAGCGACTGACGGCGGCAACCACCGCCGCCCGGGTTGGGTTCAGGAATCTTGCGGAACTACTGCAATGCTCACAGAAGAACGTAGATCCGCGCGGAGCAGACGAAATTGCCGTGGCCACCGATGCTCTTATCATGCAATTGCTCCGCCCGGGCCTGGACTGACTTGCCCGGATGCCACTTTGATTCGGAGTACCCGAAGCGAGTTGCTTACAAAATGACAACTGAACGAAGCACAGATGAACAGCCCATGCTCCACTTCTGATATAACGTGCAACTCGCGTGCCATTCAGCTCTCGCGTCACTTTAGTGGCGCGGAGTAGGGTTGCGAGCTACTCGACTTGCCAAATTGATGATGAATCGCGCCCGAGAAAAACGACAGCAAGACTCATGACTTGGCGAAATCGATGTATCCACGCTGGACATCGGTACTGAGCAACGTGACGCGCAATTTGTCTCCGACATCCACGCCAGTCTGCCCGTGTTGGAGGAGTCCTTCGACGTGAGGTTGCAGTAGGCGCACAAATGTTCCATGGGGGGTGACGCCGGTAACGATGGCATCGAACGTCTGGCCGATACGGTTGCTCATGGCGACGGCGGCAATGCGCTTTGACATCTCCCGCTCAACCTTGCGAGCTGCGTTTTCCTTCAACGTGCAATTGGCTGCGATGGACGCCAGTTCGTCATCCGAATAGGGAACGGGCTGGCCGGCGAGCAGAGCTTTTATGAGTCTCTGGGTAACGAGATCAGCGAAGCGGCGATTGGGTGCAGTGGAGTGGGTGTAGTCCTGTACAGCGAGACCAAAGTGTCCGGTTTCGGGGTCGCCGGGGCGCTCCAAAATGTATTCGCCAGGCCCCATTAGCTTGATGACGCTCAAGGAAAGATCAGCGAAGTGATCAGGGTCAGCGGCTTTGCGCTTGATGAGAAATTCGTTCAGCGCCTTGGAGTCAGCTTGAGGAGGAAGTTG
>Ga0316231_1000485_pt1 | contig 55895 bp, 44 predicted proteins | sample TBH18027metaG_FD_206002 | JGI IMG/M metagenome (GOLD analysis project Ga0316231, IMG submission 206002) | Freshwater microbial communities from Trout Bog Lake, Wisconsin, USA - TBH18027 | ecosystem: Environmental > Aquatic > Freshwater > Lake > Hypolimnion/Profundal zone | place: USA: Wisconsin... | reverse complement strand
GGTTCTTCGGTGGGAGCGCGGGCATCTTGTAGGTTTCAAAGTCATGAGAATTATTCCCAAATGCCGGAGGCAAGGTAGCGGCAGCGCGAGCCCGAAGGGCCGCGCTCGCGCGCTGGCGCCAAGCCAGAGCTACCGGTTTGTGAATAATTCTCATGACCAGCGTTCCGATGGCCGAAGGCCACAAATTTTCACCGGGAAATCTTCCTGCCTGTGCAAGGTTGGGAGAGCCAAGACTCCCCAGGGCTCCGGCAGGAACCCTGGGGAAGCTGCGGGTGAGATCATCAGGCATCTTGAACCGGCGCGAGCCGAGTTCCTGGGCAAGCAGAGATCCCCCGCAGCATCTTGGCTTGATCTCAAACAGTTGACCGAGCCCCAGCAACATAACGTGGCGAGCTCACCTCTACAAGACCGAGAAAAGCCATGAATACAAAAAATGATCCCATCCACTACGTCGCCATCGACGTCTCCAAATCCACCCTGCAAGTTCAGGACGACCGGCGAGCCTTCCCCGTCGGCAACGATCCCAACGGACATCGCAAGCTCCTGGGCTTCCTCAAGACGCGCGCCAATCCACTCGTCGTCTTCGAGGCCTCGGGCGGTTACGAGCGAGCCCTTCTTCAATCTCTGCACAAGGCCGGGATGCCACTGGCGATGGTCAATCCGGCGCGGGTCCGCGACTTCGCCCGCAGCGAGGGCGTCCGGGCCAAGACCGACCCAATCGATGGCAAAATGATCCTGGCCTTCGCCAAGAGCAAGGCCCTGCGCGCGATGGAGGTTCCCTCCGAAGCCTGCACCAAGCTCGCTGCGCTTCTGGACCGTCGCGGCCACCTCGTCGAGCAACTCGCCCGCGAGAAGAACCGGCTCCAGAACAGCGAGCCCTTCATCCACCGTTCCATCAAGAGAATGATCCGGATCTTGGAAAAGGAAATCGCAGCCATCGAAGAAGCCATCGATCAACTCGTCGGCTCCGATCCCGGACTCAAGCCCCGCTCCGAGATCATCGGGTCGGTCAAGGGCGTTGGCAATATTACCGCCTGGACGCTCTTGGCCTACTTGAGCGAGATCCAGGAGATCAACCGCAACCGCTTGGTTGCCTTGGCTGGTATCGCTCCTTTCAACCGCGACAGCGGCAAGTTCTCCGGCAGGCGCTCGATCGTCGGCGGACGCGCCAAAGTCAGAAAATGCCTCTACATGGCCGCCCACACCGCCGCCTCCTGCAACCCGGTCATCGCCGCTTACGTCCAAGGCCTGCGCGACAGGGGCAAACCCTACATATGCGCCATCGTCGCCGCTATGCGAAAGCTGCTTATTCCCATCCAGTCGCTCATGAAAAACGCTCAACTTTCCCCTTGCTGAAAACCACAGTTGCTTGCCCGCTTCCCTGAGCGGGCAAGATGCCCGCGCTCCTGTCTGCCAGCCTGAATGGCGGGGACTTTTCTACCGCACCCACTTTTGATCACGCCCGGCTGAAAAATCCTCCGTTCTTGTGGCTTGACCCTGATCGGGCGTGGCCTCATATTAACAGGTTCCCATTCGATTGGCGATGGCGGGATTGGTTCCCGCCTTTTTCATCGGTGGAAACAACGATTTTTTATGAACTCCGAACTCATTGCGATGCTCGACTACCTCGAGCGCGAAAAAGGCATCAAGCGCGAAATCCTTGTCGAGGCGATTTCCAGCGCCCTCCTGGCCGCTTCCAAGAAGAGTTTCACTTCCGGCACCCGCGAGTTGCGCATCGAGATCAACCCTCAGAGCGGATCGATCCGCGCTTTGGCAAAACTGATTGCCGTGGAGAAGGTTTCCAACCCGCACGACGAGATTCTGCTGTCGAAGGCCAAGGCGGTCAAAGCCGATGCCAAGTTGGGGGAGGAGGTCGAGATCGAGGTCACCCCGAAAGACTTCGGGCGCATCGCGGCGCAGGCCGCCCGCCAGGCGATCAACCAAAGGATCCGCCAGATCGAGCGCGAGATGATCTATGACGAGTTCAAGGACCGCGCCGGAGAAATCGTCAACGGGACGGTGCGGCGTTTCGAGAAATCCGACGTGATCATCGACCTGGGAAAATTCGAAGGGGTCATGCCCTCGCGCGAACGGGTGGTCACCGAGGACTACAATGTGGGCGACCGCCTTCGCGCCTATGTCGTCGCGGTGGACAACGCCTCGCGCGGACCCGAAATCATTTTGTCCAGGAGCCATCCGAACTTCGTCCGGCGGCTCTTTGAACTCGAAGTCAGCGAGATCGCGGACCGCACGGTGGAGCTCAAGGTCATCGCCCGCGAGGCCGGCTACCGGACGAAGGTGGCCGTCCACAGCGAGGACCCGAAGGTCGATCCCGTCGGTGCCTGCGTCGGCATGCGGGGCGCCCGCGTCAAAAATATCGTCCGCGAGTTGAACAACGAGAAAGTCGACATCATCCGCTGGGATCCGGATCCGGTGAAGTTCGCGACCGCCGCCCTCAAGCCGGCCAACATCCGCAGCATCACCGCCGACGAACAGAACAAGACAATCCACGTGCTGGTCCACAAGGACGACCTTTCGCTGGCGATCGGGCGCCGGGGCCAGAACGCCCGCCTCACCGCCAAGATGACCGGTTGGGAGGTCGATATCCAGGAGGACAAAACCGCCGCGCAGGTGATGGAATCCAAGACTGCTGAAGCCGCCCATTCCCTTGCGGGAGTTCTCGGAATCAGCGAGGAGAACGCCCAGAAGCTGGCTTCCAACGGGATGGTTTCCATCGAGGCCGTGCAGACCGCAAGGGCCGACGATATCGCGGAGATTCTCGGGTTGGACAACGAGGCCGGGCAGAAAATTTTGGATGCGGCCCTGGCAAGCACGGAGGGCAAAACCCCAGCCTGACGTCGGGAAACCCTTCATCCCGGCCCGGATCGATTTATGGCAGAGAAAGTCACAAAAAAACCCAACCAAGACAAAGCCGCGAAGCCCAAGCGGGCTTCCTCTGTCACGCCCAAATCCCACGCTTCTGATGCGGCGAGTTCCGAGGCCCCCGCGCCCGCGCCCGCCCCCAAGCCCGTGATGGCTACGGTGGACCTGCTCGAGCCGAAGAAAAAAATCAAAAAGGTCGAAGGTGCCCATAAACCCTCGCTGAAACCGTTTGTCGTGCCCCTCGGCGCGGCCGGCATTCTGCCGCCGGCCGCCAAAGCCGCGGAACCTCCCGCTCCGGCAACTCCTGAGGCTCCCGCGCCTGCCGCCGCAGAGGAAGCCGCCGGGGATCCGGAGTCGGATAAAAAGATCCTGCACCTCAAACCCCCGATTATCGTCAAAGAGCTGGCCGAACACCTGGGGTTGAGACCGTTCCACCTCATCAAGGATCTGATGACTTTGCAGATCTTTGCGAACATCAACCAGACGCTCGATCCGGATGTTGCCGCCAAGGTCTGCGAGCTCCACGGATTCGTTTTCGAGCGCGAGAGAAAAGACACATCGAAGGGCCACCACAAAGTCGAAGTCAAGGTCGAGGCCCCCAAGGAACCCGAGAAACCCAAGGCGGGCGAACTCAGCGGCAGGGCTCCCATCATCACTTTCATGGGGCACGTGGACCATGGGAAAACCTCCCTGCTCGATGCCATCCGCAAAGCCCGCGTCGCCGCGGGGGAGGCGGGAGGAATCACCCAGCATATCGGCGCCTACAGCGTCGAACGCAACGGCCAGCGGATCACTTTTCTCGACACGCCGGGCCACGCGGCTTTCACCGCCATGCGGGCCCGCGGGGCCACGGTGACGGATATCGTCGTCCTCGTGGTGGCCGCCGACGACGGGCTCATGCCGCAGACGCTCGAAGCGATCTCGCATGCCAAGGCGGCCAAGGTGCAAATCATGGTTGCGATCAACAAGATCGACCTTGCGTCGGCCAACGCCGACCGCGTGAAAACCCAGCTCCAGGAAAAAGGCCTCGTGCCGGAAGACTGGGGGGGCGACATCATCTGCCTTCCGGTGAGCGCCACGAAAGGAACCGGCGTTTCCGAACTTCTCGACATGATGGTTTTGCAGGCGGAGATGATGGAGCTCAAGGCCAGCGATTCGGTGGATGCGCGCTGCACGGTGATCGAAGCCCAGGTCGAGCAGGGGCGCGGCCCCACCGCAACGGTGATCGTGCGCATGGGCACCCTCCGGGTCGGGGATCCGTTCATCTGCGGAAACTACTGGGGCAAGGTCAAACAGCTCATCAACGATCTCGGAAAAGCCGTCAAGGAAGCCGGGCCATCGACTCCGGTCAAGGTCCTCGGCCTCAGCGGACTCCCGAACGCCGGCGACGAGCTGATGGTCATGGACTCGGAAAAATCCGCGCGGATCCTCAGCGAGGAGCGGCTCGAAGGGCTCCGCAACAACAAGCTCGCCGCCCCGCAGCGGGCGACGCTGGAAAACCTCTTCGCCAACCTGGCCGAAGACCAGAAACCGACGCTGCAGATCGTGGTCAAGAGCGACGTCCAGGGCTCGCTCGAGGCGATCGTTTCCTCGCTCAAAGACTTCCCGCAAAAGAAAATTTCCCTGGAGATCATCCATGCGGCGGTCGGCCCGATCACGGATTCCGACGTCCTGCTTTCGAGCGCGTCGAACGCGATCATCATCGGCTTCAACACGAAGACGGAAAACACGGCCGCGCAGGCCGCGAAGCGCGAGGGCGTCCAGATCAAGCTCTACAGCATTATTTACGAGCTGCTCGACCAGGTTCGCGAGGCGATGAGCGGGATGCTCGAGCCGGAGCTGCGCGAGGCGGTCATCGGCCACGCGGAGGTCAAGCAGGTGTTCGATCTGACCAAGGGCAAAGTCGCGGGCTGCATGGTCACGGACGGGCGGATCGCACGCACGGCGCGCGCCAGGGTTCTGCGCCGCCGCCAGCCGATCTACGACGGCGGGCTGGCCACGCTGCGCCGGTTCACCGACGACGTGAAGGAAGTCCGCGCGGGTCTGGAATGCGGCATCAAGCTCGGGGATTTCTCCGAATACCTGCCGGAAGACATCATCGAGTGCTACACGCTCGAGAAGATCCCCCAACAGCTCTGACGCCGGTGAAACACCGTCTTGAAAGGGTCTGCAAAGTCCTCAAGCGCGAGCTCGGGGCGATCCTCCTGCGCGAGATCGATTTCGCGCCCGTCCTGGTCACCGTCAGCTCCGTGGATGTCACGCCGGATCTCAAGCAGGCGCATGTGTATGTCTCGGCGCTGGGCAACCCCGGCCAGCAGCGGCGCGTTTTGGAAAAACTCGAGCGCCAGCGCGTCCACCTGCAGGGCGAGATCGCCAAACGGGTCACCCTCAAACACACCCCGCACCTGTTTTTCAAGCTCGATGGCTCGATCGAGCGCGGCTCGCGGATCCTCAATATCATGAATGAACTCGGACTCGATGGCGGCCCAAATGTTTGACCGCATTCTTTCCCCGCTGGACAAGGCCCGCAGAGTCCTGGTCGCCAGCCATCTCCGGCCGGATGCCGACGCGCTCGGGTCGACGATCGCCTGCGCGCTGTGGCTGAAGGGCCGAGGGAAAGACGTGACGGCTTGGATCGAGGAAGGGATGCCGGAGAAATTCCGCTACCTGCCCGAGCACGGGCTGGTTTCCGCTCCTCCCGCCGCCGCGGAAAAGTTCGATGTGTTTCTCGCCTTGGACACGTCGGTGAAGAACCGCTTGGGAACCGTGGTGCCCGCGATCGCCCCCGGCGCTCTCTGGATCAACATCGACCACCACGTCAGCAACGAGCACTACGGGGACATCAACCATGTCGATCCCGCGGCACCGGCCACCGGCCAGATTCTCTACGAGCTTTTCCGCCACGCCGGGGAACCCCTGACGCCGGCCATCGCCACCAACCTCTTCGCGGCGATTTCCACCGACACCGGCTCGTTTCAATACCAGGGAACGGACTCGCGCACGTTCGACGCGGGCTCCGGCCTCGTGGCGGCGGGAGTGGATGTGGGGGCGCTTTCCCACGCGATGTATGAGAACCAGCCGAAGCGCCGGTTCGGGCTCCTCCGCTTCGCCCTCAACCAGGCCGAATTCCATTGTGGGGACCGGATCGCCAGCTTCTCGCTGACCCTCGCCGACGCGGCGCGTCTCGCCGTTCTCCCCGAGGACAACGAGGGGATCATCGACAATCTCCGCTCGATCGAGGGCGTGCGGGCCGCGATCTTTTTCGAGGAGCTACCGGAGGGGAAAGTCCGGGTCAGCGCCCGCTCGAAGGACCCGGACCTCGACGTCTGCAAAATCTGCCAGATGTTCAAGGGCGGAGGGCATCCGATGGCATCGGGGGCCCGCGTCTGCGGGACCCTCGAAAAGGTGAGGGAAGATTTTTTGAAAGCTGTGAGCGATGAAATCAGGAAACGAGATTGACGGTGTATTGTTGGTGGACAAGGCGTCCGGGATGACATCGCACGATGTCGTCGCGATCACGCGCCGCGCCCTCGACACGAAAAAGGTCGGCCATTGCGGCACGCTCGATCCGCTGGCCACCGGGCTGCTCCTCATCACGATCGGCCGCGGCACCAAGATCCAGGACCTGCTCATGAGCGAGGACAAGGAATACGCGGGAACCCTCGATCTCGGGAAAACCACCGCCAGCCAGGATGCGGACGGCGTGGTGACCGAAACCCGGCCGGTTCCGGAACTGGCCCGCGAACAGATCGATGCCGCGTTCGCGAAGTTCCATGGAGATTTTTACCAGATGCCGCCGATGGTGAGCGCGATCAAGAAGGATGGCGTCCCACTTTACAAGCTCGCCCGCCAGGGAAAAGTGGTCGAGCGCGAACCGCGGTTCGTCCACGTCTACGCCCACGAAATCCTGTCAGTCCGCCTGCCGGAAATCGATTTCCGCGTCGTCTGCAGCAAGGGGTTTTACGTCCGCACCTACGCCCACGACATCGGGCAGGAACTCGGTTGCGGCGCCCACCTGAAATCCCTGCGCCGCACAAAATCCGGACGCTTCAACGTGGACGGGGCGATCACGGTGCAGGAGCTGAAAGCCGGGCCCCCGGAAGCCGTCGCCGCCCGCGTCATGAGCCTCCCCGCCGTTTCCAGACTGCGCGGCGCGTGATGATCCAATTCAGCAACATGGACAACTTGGCCGCGCTTCCCGGGCCGCTGGTTGTGGCGGCGGGCGTTTTTGACGGCATGCACCTCGGCCACCAGGCGGTGCTCCGGTCCGCCCTGGATTCGGCAAAGATCGCGGGCGGGACGGCCGTCGCGCTCACGTTCGACCCGCACCCCTCGAAGATCCTCCGGCCACAGAATGCGGCCCGCCTGCTCACTTCGACCCGCCACAAGCTGCGCCTCATCGGCGAGTTCGGAATCCCGGCGGTCCTCGTCATCCCGTTCGATGAAAACTTTGCCGCGGTAGAGGCGGAGGACTTCCTGCGGAAGCTTTGTTCGGCGGCGCGGAACCTTGTCCGGATCTGCGTGGGGAAAGGCTGGAGGTTCGGCCATGCCCGGCGCGGCGATGCGGATCTGCTCCGGCGTCTGGGGCCCGTGCTGGGGTTTGAAACGACCGAGGTCGAGCCGGTGGAAATCGGCGGCACCATGGTCAGCAGCACGCTTGTCCGCCAAGCGGTCGAATCGGGCGATCTCGAAGCCGCGCGCCGGTTTCTCGGCAGGGACTACTCGGTGCTCGGAACCGTGATCCCGGGCGACGGGCTCGGAAAAACGCTCGGGTTTCCCACCGCCAATCTCGCGGCCCACAACGAACAGTTTCCGCCGGACGGGGTCTATGCGGCACGCGTGCTCACGGGCTCGCGGGCAATCTCCGGCGTCGCGAACATCGGCACCCGGCCGACCACGAAGGCCGATGGCGAGCGGCTTCTCGAAGTCCATCTCATCGGCTTCTCCGGCGATCTTTACGGCCAGGACATCGAGGCCGAGTTCCTGCGCTTCCTCCGCCCGGAAAAAAAATTCCCCGATCTCGAAGCGCTTCGCGCACAGATCGCCCTCGACGTGCGGTCGGCCGCTCTCGGCGGCCATTTCACCTGACCTTCGATCCGTTCAGCAGGATCAAAATGTCAACAGGCAAGGCCTGTCACCCCTTTTCTGATCTTTTTTTTGCGTTACTTCATAAATTCGGTTATCGCTCTTTTTTCTCTTGAGGCGCATGAGGCGTTTCAAAACAAAGATAAATGACCACACACACACCAAAGACAAAACTGCTCGTCGCCGCGCTGTTGCTTCTGTCCCTAGGGGCGCTGCAGGCCGTGCCGCCGGAGCTCCAAGCCAACAGCGAATCGCCCCTCGGCCTCATCCCTTGGCCGGCCGAGCTGGAACGGAAAAGCGGCTCATTCACTCTCGATGAGAGAACGATTATCGCAGCCCCTCCCGCGCTTTATAGCGAGGCATTGCTCCTGGCCGAACCGTTGAGGAAGGCGACCGGATTCCCTCTCCCCATCGTGGGGCCGCCGCTCTCCTCCCCGATTGCGGGCACCATCCTCTTTCGCCAAAGCAAGCTCGACGGCAATCCCGAATCCTACCGGCTTTCCGTACAGCCCACGTCGGTGACGATTGATGCGGAAAGCGCGGCCGGGCATTTCTGGGGCACCCGCACTCTCTTGCAGCTTCTCCCTCCTCAAGCCGCCACGGGCAGGCGTGCCCCCATCGGTGAGAAAATCGCTTGGACCGTCCCCTGTGTGGAAATCAGCGACCGGCCGCGTTTCGCCTGGCGCGCATTCATGCTTGATGAAGCGCGAAGCTTCCACGGCCTCGCGGCGGTGAAGCGCATGATCGACGAAATGGCCGCGCTGAAGCTGAACGTGTTCCACTGGCACCTCATCGACAGCAGTTGCTGGGGCCTTGAAATCCGCAGCTACCCGAAGCTAACCACGACGGGCGTCAACACATGGAATAACAAGGCAGGCGACGTGAGGCGGCCGGGTGATACCTCCGCGCCTCCGCGCCGCTTTTACACCCAAGAGGAAGCCCGGGAACTGGTCGAATACGCCGCACGTCGCCACGTGCGAGTGATCCCCGAGGTGGAGATGCCGGGCCATTCGGCGGCGGCAATTTACGCCTACCCCGAGTGGCAGGCGGGCCACGCCGAAAGCTTCGACACCACCAAACCCGAGGTCGTCGAAGCGATTAAAGCCGTTCTTGACGAGGTGCTTGCCCTCTTTCCCGACGCCGTCATCCACACTGGCGGCGACGAGGTGAATTTTGAGCAATGGGCGAAAGCCCCTTCTATCCAAGCCGCCATGGCCGCCAAGGGCCTGACAAAATCCGCGCCCTTGCAGCAGGAGTTCTCTACAACCATTGCCAAGTATCTCGCCGCAAAAGGAAAGCGCATGATTTATTGGGCAGACAACCTCGAGCAGATACCCGATGAGAACAGCGCCATCCTCCAGTATTGGAGGGGAGATCCCACACTCATCGCCAAGGCAGCCGAGCGAGGGTTCGATATCGTCAACAGCTCCAGCGGCGTCACTTACCTCGACTACAACTATGCGGGGCTCCCCCTCGATCAGGTCTATGCATTCAACCCGATTCCCGCAGGGCTCGATGAAAAATACCACCGGCACATCCTTGGGTTGGGCGCCCAAGCTTGGGGAGAACTCATGCCCACTATTTTCCGCTGTGACTACCAGATCTTCCCCCGCCTCGCGGCCGTGGCGGAAGTCGGATGGACCCCTCAGGAAAAGAAGGATTTCCACTCATTCGCCGGACGCCTAAAAAGCCAGGAACGCCGATGGGATCTAGCCGGCATCCAATACGCCCGTGGTTGCGAACGCCCGCTCGCCGAGGTCAGAGAGGAAGTGCTTCGCGAGCCGAAGATCGGCGGATGGACGCCAGAACAGGTCGGGCTGGCCTCCGCACGCCACAGCGAGGACGAATCCCATTACCAAAAGATCGACGTCACCCGATCCATGTCGGGACCGGGGCGCTATCGGATGGCGTTCGTCCCTACCAGCGGGACCGACGGCTTGACCGTGCGCGAGGTCGAGCTTGTGGAGGATGGGAAACCCATCGCTTCCGACTGGGCCGGCATCTGGGCCCCCAGCTACGAGCTAGGTAAAAACCAGGACAAAGACTATGTCTTCGACCTGTGGGTGCGCTCCGTCAAGCCCTCGGCGAACTACACGCTTCGCATCAACTACTACGGAACGAAACCCAAGGATCCGGCCCAGAAGATCCCGAACACCGCCGGGGATATCTTCATGAAGAATGCCGGAGATCTACCTCCCGCCTACGCCGAATCCCCTGATCCCAACCTGCCGCCGTCGCGCTAGGCACTAGGCAGAAAAACGCGAACAAAATGACACTCCGATGAACACGTCCCCTTCACGATACATGGCCTTGCTTCTGGTCGTCTCCGGGCTCGGGGGCCTGCTTTACGGCATTGATGTGGGGATTATCGCCGGGGCGCTCCCCTACTTGGAGGCGACGTCGGGGCTCACTTCCAACCAGCTCTCCGTCGTGGTCGCGGCCGTATTGTTGGGCAGCGTGATCACGACCCTTTTCGCCGGGATGCTTGCGGACTGGATGGGGCGGAAGCGCCTGATGGCGCTCAGCGGGCTGCTGTTTATCGCAAGCATTCCGCTGATCGCCCTTGCGCACGGCTATGGCCCTCTGGTTTTTGGGCGCCTGTTGCAGGGCATGAGCGGGGGTCTGATCGGGGTGGTTGTGCCTCTCTATCTTGCCGAGTGCCTGGGGGCCTCGAACCGAGGAAAAGGGACCGGCGTCTTTCAATGGCTTCTGACTCTTGGCATCGTGGCGGCATCGCTTATCGGCCTGTATTTTAGCGTTCGCGTGGAGGAGGTTGAAAAGCTTCATGATGCGGCCAAGCTGTTCGCCTTCAAGGATGCTGCCTGGCGCCTCATTTTCTGGGTCTCGTTGCCCCCCGGGATTCTGTTTGTGATCGGCAGCGTGCTGGTGTCGGAATCTCCACGATGGCTTTTCAGACGCGGCCGGAAGGAAGACGCGCGAGTCGCATTGCTCCGGTCCCGCACCGCGCAGCAGGCCGAAGTGGAATTGGGGGAGATGGAAACGACGCTTGCTGGGGAAAGAAACCCGACGGATCCCGCAGGGAAGCACAACAAGTCACCCATTCTCAGCCGGAAATATGTCATCCCATTCATCTTGGCATGCGTCATTCTTGCCTTGAACCAGGCGACCGGGGTGAATTCCATTATCGGATATAATGCCACGATCCTTATCCAGGCAGGGCTGTCCGACAAGCAGGCCCATCTCGGATATGCAGCGCTCACTCTGGTCAACTTCCTTGTGACAATGGGCGGCGTCCTGCTGGTGGACCGCATGGGCCGGAAGTTTTTATTATCGTTGGGCAGCGCGGGGCTCGTCGTATCGCTGGCGGCGATTGGCCTGGTATTTCACCAGACCGAGCGGCAGCGCGTGGACTGTGCCGCAGCTGTCCAAACATTGGTGACTCCCGATCAAAAGGCTTCCATCGCGTTCGACGAGGCTACCGCCGCCCGTTGGCTGGCAGATCGAGCCCCTGCCGACGAGTCGATTCGTGGAAAGAACAACTCGCTGATTGTCATATATTCCTATGGGGATTTTCGGGCGGCTTCGAAGGTCGTCCGCTCTTCAGACGAGGGCGCAAAGCTAGAGCTAAATCGCGAGAGCTGCGTGCCTGCCAATGCGGTGGTGGCTTTCTTTGCAAACCCCTTCGCCAACCTTGCGGCCGCACGAACGGCTCCATTGAAAATTGAAAATGCCTTGCTGACCCCCATTCCGAGCGCAAAGAAAGGTGCTCTGACCGCCCTGCTGATCTGCTGCTTCATGGCGTTCTTTGCGATAGGCCCAGGCATTTGCGTGTGGCTTGCCTTGTCGGAATTAATGCCGACCCGGATTCGATCCAATGGGATGAGCGTCGCCCTTCTGATCAACCAAGCCGTTTCGACGACGATCGCTGTGCTTTTTCTTCCGACCGTCGGCAAGTATGGCTATGGCACCATGTTTTTCGTGTTTGCCGGCAGCACCGTCATCTACTTTATTACCGCGTTCTTCTTCCTTCCCGAAACCAAAGACAAAACGCTTGAGGAAATCGAAGGACTTTTCGCCTCATGAAATAAGGTGACAGCCGATTGGCCCTGGCACCTCCTGCATTTTTAATGGCTGGTAATGGGGGCAGGCCTTGCCTGTTGACATATTTGGCGTTGTTCCCTTCGAGAAGGATTTTCTTCGGCAACTGGGTTCCTCCGCGAGACAACTCGTCCGGATCTGCGTGGGACAAGGTTGGAGGTTCGGCCGTTCAAGGAGAGGCGATGCGGGCATGCTCAGGCGGGTTCCCGGCGTCGCGAACATCGGCACCCGGCCGACCACGAAGACCGATGGCGAGCGGCTTCTCGAAGTCCACCTCATCGGCTTCTCCGGCGATCTTTACGGCCAGGACATCGAGGGGGAGTTCCTGCGATTCCTCCGCCCGGAAAAAATTCCCCGATCTCGATGCCCTGCGCGGCCGCTCTCGGCGGCCCTTTCACCTGACCTTCGATCCGTTCAGCAGGATCAAAATGTCAATAGGCAAGGACCCCTTCCTACTTCCTCTTCCTGGAGCTCCCCTCCGGCAATTTTCGGTCATTCCGGTAGTGGCGAGGGCTAATGCCGAGGTTCACTTTGAAGGCGCGGGAGAGCGAGAACGCCGACTGGTAGCCAGTCAATTCGGCGATGGTTTCGAGTTTGTAATCGGTATTTAGCAAGAGGGCTTGGGCGTGGTCCATGCGGAAGTTGCGGACGATTTGCATCGGCGGCATCTGGTAGATGGCGTTGACGGCGGCGTGAAAATGCGAAGGCGACATGCCCGCCAGCCGCGCCAGCGAGGGGATGTTCCAATCTTGCGCCAAACGGCTTCCCACTTCGCGCCACAGTTTTTCCAAGCGCGCTCTCATGATGACGGAAGATTCGGCGGCATCCTGTTCGAGCTCACGGTCGAGATAGGCCAGGATCAGGCGACAGAGCGACTCTCGCACGCCATCGGGATGATGGAGAGGGGATTGCGATTCGGAGAATCCGCGTTCCATCAGGCCGCGCGCTTCTTCCAGGCAGCGGGCCGGGCGGTGGAAGGAGTCGCGCGCGGCCAGATATTCCCAACGTGAATGCGTGGGATCGAGATGAAACCAGAACATCGACAGGCCTTGGCTTGATTCGTAGTGGTGGATGGTGCCCGAGCGCAAGAAGACGAGATCTCCCGGCGAGAGCTCCACGTTGTCCCCTCCGTTGCGATACCAGATTTTGCCTCGGGCGAGGATGCCGATGAAGTGGTGGCTGCAGCCGGGGCGATGTACCAAGTAGCCTTTGCGCAGGTCGCTAATACCGCTTAAGCCGACGCCGTTTCCAAACCATCCGGCGGCATCTGCCGGAGTCCGAAAACTAATAAAGCGCTCGCGGGAACCGGGCGGTATAATCAGAGTTTGGGTTATGTTTTTGAGAGGCACGGCCATTGGAGAATCTCTTGAAATCTGCTTTTAATAGGGCATGCAAAAAAATGTCACCGGAATCTCGGAAATGGAAGCGAAGATTACACTTCACCCGCAATTCACCATCGGCTCGGTGGACCCGCGGCTCTTTGGCGGTTTTATCGAGCACCTTGGGCGCGCGGTTTATGAGGGGATTTATGAACCCGGCCATCCCGAGGCGGATGCCGATGGGTCGCGCCGGGATGTGATCGAGCTGGTGCGCGAACTCGGCACGCCGATCACCCGTTATCCGGGCGGCAATTTTGTATCGGGCTACAATTGGGAGGATGGCGTCGGCCCGACGGAAAAGCGTCCGGCCCGCCTCGACCTTGCTTGGAAATCACTGGAACCCAACACGTTTGGGACAAATGAGTTTATGGCATGGTGCAAAAAAGCCGACACCGCGCCGATGATGGCGGTCAACCTTGGCACGCGCGGATCCGAGGCGGCGCGCGACCTCGTCGAATACTGCAACCATCCCGGCGGCACTTACTGGAGCGATCTCCGCCGCCAGCACGGCTACGAGCAGCCGCACCAGATCAAGCTCTGGTGTCTGGGCAACGAGATGGATGGCCCCTGGCAAATCGGGCACAAGACCGCCGAGGAATATGGGCGTGTGGCGTGCGAGGCGGCGAAGCTGATGAAGTGGATCGATCCCTCCATCGAGCTGGTGGTCTGCGGCTCCAGCCATGCCGCCATGCCGACTTTTGCCTCCTGGGAAGCGACGGTCTTGGAGCAGACGTATGACCATGTGGAATACGTTTCGATCCATACCTATTTCGGCAATCCACATGATGAAACACCGAGGTTCCTTTCTCTTTCGGATGATATGGACCGCTTTATTAAACGCGTGGTGGCGGTGTGCGATGCCGTGGGAGCAAAAAAGAAGAGCGAGAAGAAGATCATGCTTTCTTTTGATGAGTGGAATGTCTGGTTCCACTCCAACGGCAAGAACCAGGAGTCCAAGGATTGGACTGTGGCCCGGCCGTTGTTGGAGGATGTCTATACGATGGAGGATGCGCTGGTGGTGGGCAGCATGTTGATTGCGCTGCTCAATAATGCCGATCGAGTGAAGATCGCCTGCATCGCGCAGACGGTGAATGTCATCGCCCCGATTATGACGCGCAAGGGCGGCGGCGCGTGGCGGCAGACCATTTTCTTCCCGTTCAGCGCCACTTCAAAATACGGGCGAGGCGCAGTGTTGCGCCAGGCGGTGGAATCGCCTTTTTACGATACGGAGTTTCTCCATTACGGAGTGATGACCAAGCTTGAAAACGTCCCCACTTTGACCAGCGCGACAGTTTACAACGAGGAAGCAGGCGAGATTGTCGTGTTTGCCGTAAACCGGGATTTGAAAAGTGCAATTCCGCTCACGGTCCATCTTGACGGGTTCGAGGTCGAGCGAGTGATCGAGTGGATAACTCTGCACCATGCCGATTTGAAGGCGGTGAATACCGAGAATGACGAGCCGGTCCAATCGGTGCCGATGGAGGGGGCGGCGGGGGCGGACGGCGTAGTGAGGGCTCAGTTGCCTGCTGCATCGTGGAATATGATCCGGGTGAAGGTGCGGCGTTGACAGGAGGAATGAGGGCGGCGAACGCTCTTACGAGACATGACCCTAAATAGGAAAAAGGGCGCAGTAGTTTGCGGTGCCCCTTCCGCACTCACGAACCGGCGCCTATGCGCAAGGGTTCAAAAAACATTCTATCACCGGGATCGGCATATTCTCGGGAGCATCCATCAGGCGCAGGCCGATCGCGTCTGCCGGGATTCTCGGGTTGAGGTTCTCGTTGGTCCATTTCTCCGGCTGGATCACCTGCATCCGGGTGCCGTCGCAAAGGAGCTGGGCGTATTTGACTTTTCCTGCAAGGCCATGGAGGACGAGCGTCCCTGTGGGCCAGCGCATCAGGTGGACGTAGAGCCTGTTGAGTTCGCGGTTGTAGGTGTATCGGCAATCGGCGGGCGGAGGCGGAAGCTCTTTCGGGGCGGCGCCGCATCCGTAGATGGAGCGCGAGTTGTATTTCATCCAGCGGGCATAATACTCGAGAATCTCCATTTCGCGGTCGCAAATATAGCCTCGGCTGGTCGGCCCGATATTCATGAGGCTGTTGCCGTTCATGCTCGTCTGCGTGATGAGGATTTCCAGGCAGCGGAACGGCGTTTTGAAATACGATTTCTCATCGCGGTTGTACCCCCAGGCCGCAGTCATAGTATGGCAGCCTTCCCACGGGATGCGGTTCCCGTCCTTGTCAACGCAGTCGGAGTCGCGGACGTAACCTTCCGGGGTCACGAAGTCCTCCGACCCGGGAAGGGAGAGACGGTTGTTGAGGAGGATGTGCGGCTGGAGCGAACGGATCAGCTCCAGCATTTCCTGCGATTCGCATTCGAGCGGGCAGATTTTTCCGCTGACATCAAACCAGAACTCGACGATCTCGCCGAACTCGGTGAGGAGTTCCCGGACCTGGTCGCGCATGTATTTGGCGTAACGGCTCATGTCGCGCCCTTCGTTGAGCTTGGCGATCTCCTCGTCTGGCAAATGGTCCAAGGCGTGGTTGCCGTCCTTGGTGATGAGGTAATCGGGATGGTGCCAGTCGCTGATAGAATAGTAGAGCCCGATCCGGATGCCCTCGGCGCGAAAGGCGGCGACGAGTTCCTTGAGAATGTCGCGGCGCGCCGGGGAGTTGGTCACTTTGTAATCGGTGAACTTGGTGTCCCACATGCAGAAGCCATCATGGTGCTTGGTGTCGATGACGACATACTTCATCCCGGCGTTCTTGGCGGCTTTCGCCCATTCGGCGGGAACAAAGAGGTCCGGGTCGAAATTGTCGATGAGGAACTGGTAGTATTCCTCCGTGATCCGCTCTGTGCGCCTGCACCATTCGTTGATGCCGACCATCGAGTAGATGCCCCAGTTAACAAACATTCCAAACCGATCTTTCTGCCAGAGTTTTATAGCATTCATCATGTCAAGCGGTGACGGTTCGTTGGATGGATCGGTTTTGTGCTGGTTGTTATTTGATTCCGTGAAGGCATTGCTGCTCATCACTTGCGAGAGAACTCAATAACAAAGGGGTTTCCCCGCTCGACTCAAAGTCAATCGCTGGCCGGCTTTTGTCTCCACTTCCACAACCCCGCCCGCATCCGGTTTCAACGGCTTGCCATCAATCTGGATTCCCAGCCAGGGACTCAGCAACCGCAACTTGCCGCCAACCGTCGAGGTGATTTCAATCTTCGCGACGTTGCCATCTATCTGTTCTGCGGAAACCAGGAACCCGCCCTGCGCGCGCATGTTGTTGAATTTCGCATCCTGCTCTTTCGGCCAGCACGGGAAAACGCGGATGATGTCGCCCACGCTCTGCATCAGGAATTCAGTGACCAGCGCCACCACGCCTATGCTTTCCGCCATGTAGGTTAAATGCCCGAAATCATGAAAAATGAACAGGCCGTTTGCAAGCTCACTGCTCTTAAAGAAGTCCCTGCCGTCCTTCAATCCTTCCGGCATGGATAACCGCGCCTTGGCGATATTGAACATGATATGCGAATTGCCGCCGCATTGCTTCGTGTCCTTGATCGTCCGCCTGAACAGCTCCTTCACGGGCTCGGGCGAAAACCAGGTCACCTGCTCACACGGAAACACGGGGGACGCCGGAACTTCAATGTTGTGTTGAGGCACCTGCTGATACTTGCAGCCGGCCCAGTCCACCACCACCGGCATTCCCGTCGCGTCCGCCGCCACAGGATAATCGGCAAGAAAGGCTTTCACGGCCAGGCATTCAGCCGCCAGATCCCGGTCCTTTCCCAGCTCTTTTGACGCCTTGTCAAACGCGTCAAACGTATATTGCGCATAGGCGATGTCGAACGGGCAGTTGGTGATGCCAAGCTCACCATGCTCCGGACTGTATGACGGCCCGAGCATAATCTTGCCGGAGCCGTCCTTCGCACATTGCTTCGCGAACGAAAGATAGAATTTTGCGGCTTCACGCAGCGTCGGGTAAATCTTTGTCTCAAGGTAGCCGCGGTCGGGATCGCACAGGTGCTTGTGCCAGAGATTCTGCGCCGTCATTCCGACCATGCCAATCGTCATCCCCCACGGTGCCATCTGCAGCGACCGTTTGTTTACGCTCTTGCAGGCTGCCGGATCTGGCTCATGCAGGAACTGGCTGATCGCGTAATAAACCCCGTCACATCCGAATATCTCCCTGGCTTGCCATTGCGCGCGCGGCAGCAGGCTGTGGACGTATTCGATCCAGGGATCGGCAAGTTCCGGGTGGTTCGGCGAGATCACCGACCAGAACGGTTGCCAGGAGTTGTAATTGAAATGAAAGTCCGCGTGCCAGGGCGTGCTGTCTGTCACCAGCGGCGGCACCAACCCGACCGGATACCTGCCGCCCGGCTGGGAGATTGTTCTGGCAAAATACAGAATCCTATACCACCACCGCTGCATGTCCGTGTCGGCCAGCTCAATGCCGCTGCGCGACCAGTAGCCGTTCCAGACCGCCTCATGCCCGGCAATGACTTTCTCGCGCGACTGTATGACTTCTGCCAGGGTTTTCCTCGCCAACTCAATCGCCGCTTCTTTGACATTGCCGGTCTTAATGTCAAACGATGTCACCAGCGAAACAGCCTTTACGTTCCCATCCCCCGCCACAGCCGCACAATACTCCATGCCCTTGTAATCAATATCGCCCGGCAGTTTCATGTGCAGCCATTCGACATTTCCGGCGGTTCCGGTTTCCGCGGCAGGCAGGGTTTCCGCGACGATTTCCTCAAGCCTCACGGCTTCGCCGGTCAAAAGAAGAAGCACATTCCGATCCGCCAGAACACGCACTTGGGCTTTGCCGCCTTCTGCAGTTGTCACCGTGGCAACGGCACGCTGTAAATCCAATGTTCCTTGCGCGTCCACTGGCTTCGCCGGCTGAACTGCTCCAAGCCGCACTGCCACGGCACACCTGGGCTGAGGAAACACATTCTTGTAACTCGGCGGAGCGCCCGTTGACCCGGTAATCGTGCCGGTACGGACATCCGCTTTCGGCAGAGGCTGATCCTTTGATGAATCCACGCGAGCATCCCAGATATCGTTCTTCGTGATGCGGACGATCAAGCCTCCATCCTTTTCCCAGACCAATCCATACAGGTCACCATTCCCGACCACCAGTCCCTCTTTCTGGCCGTCCGTCATCCGGGAAAGCGTGACGCCCGCATCCTTCAAGGCTTCAGGGTAAGGCAATGTATTCATAGTCAGGTGGTAAAGCGGCGAAAGCCGAGGAATGGGATACGTGTTTTCATTATGGACCAGGGGTAATCTGCTCACGCCATCAACGAATGCGCAGGATGCCCATCGTCTTCCCCGGGCCGCTGCGTTTCTTCGGTTCAATCCAGAAGGCTTGGGATTTGAGTCCCGATCCGTCATCGTCATCGTCCACGGCCACATCAAACCCGATGGCATCGGCCATTTCCGGAGTAATCAGAAAGCTGCCTTCGATGGAATAGCCGGCGGCGGATTTTTGCACGGTGGCGGCAAACCCCTGAGGCAGTTTTTTGTCAGGAGAGCATTGGATACGGCCGTCGGCAGCGATACAGACTTGATATTTATCCTTATCGAGGTCTTTGCGTCCGAAGTCAAAGAAGAGTTCCACGGCATCGCCCTCCCATACGGCTTTGTTTGTGGGGGCCGGAACCAGATGATCGTCGGTCACCTCGATCTGGAATTTCACTTTGTCCGTGGTGCGCATAAACTGCATCTTGAGGCTGCAATCCTGCGGTCCTTTCCATGCGGCAGGGGTGACGACGTGGGTTTGAGGGTTGGTGGTCTCGGCACCAATGTGCAACTGTTCGGCGCGATTGATTTCGATGGTTCCAAGAACCTCCCTCTCTTGAAAGAACTTCAACGGTTTCTCCGGGATGATCTCTATGTCGCGAAGGCTCCGCACCGGCTTTCCGTCCGTCCCGTTCAGCTCAGCCTCCAGAGTGTAGTGTCCAGCCTGCTCCGGCCACTTCATTTCGAAATTCAGGACCGCCTTGCCCCAGGGCTCCAGATGGCACTCCTGCTTCGTTTCGGCGTGCAGTCGCTCCCCACATTTCAGGCGCAGCGTCACGGGACCTGACCACAGATTTTCGAGATCGTTAATAACCAGAACCGGGATACGAGTCGCTTTCGACCCGCTCAGGACATTATCTGGGGCGAAATCGACCATCAAGCCGACGGGCGCGAAAGCGTCACGCACGTAGCGGTAAAACTCAGGTTCCCAGACGAGGCCTTTCACATCCTGCCAGTGGTCGCTGGTCTGGCCATCCGGCCGCGAATAGCCCAGCCCACCAAACTCCATTAAGCCGGCCACCTGCCGGTGGCACCGCCAGAATTCGGTTTCGGCTGCGAGCAAGCGGGCAGCGAGGGGGATGAGCTTCGCCGGAGGCGCATCTTTTCCAGCAAGATTCTCGAAGACCTTTTTGGTAAGCGTGGTCGGAGTGCCATCCCGGTTCAGCCACAGCCAGCCATATTCGTTAAGGATCGATGCCTTCCGTTCGGCAAGCGGGTAAGGTGGCTTGTCATCCATTTGCATCGCCTTGGAGAGCGTCATCCGCTCATCCATAAAATGGTAGACATGGCTTTCGTGAAGATCCGTCTCAGGCCGCTCGGGGCTCTCGCCCCATCCGTCGTCCCAAGGCCGGTTGGACAGGTCCAGCCCGCGCACCTGAGCCAGCGCCGCGCCGGTTTCTGTGCCGCCGGTTTCGTTCTGCGCGTCCCAGATCACGACGCAAGGATGGTTCCATCGTTCCTGCATCCATGCGGCATATTGTGGAACCAATGCCCCGATCGTGATATCGAACCATTTCGGACCCCACGGCTCCCAGATGGGAAACTCGTCCTGAATCAGAATCCCCTCCTCGTCGGCGATCCGATACCAAAGCTCTGGAGGAAAGCCGATGCTGTACCGCAGCGCATTCCAGTGCATATCCTTAAAGCGGTCGCGATGAAGCCGGCGAACCCAGCTCTCGTTCCATGGTAGCTCGCCGCGATCCGGATCTTCAAAGAAGCGATAGAGCGTGACATTGCTCCCCCGCAAAAAATAGGGCTTTCCATTCAGATACGCCCGTCCCGCCTGGTCGCCATGGCGCGGTTCGAACCGAAATTCCCTCATGCCAAAACGCGTTTCCAAGGTATCCGCGCCGGTGCTCACTTCCAGAGTGTAGAGAAACGGATCCTCCGGCGACCACAGCCGACAGCCGGCGATCGGAACGTTCACATCGAAGGTCTTCTCCGCTCCGGAAGCGATCTCCCCGGCGGCGGAGGCTTCTCCCACGACTTTCCCCGACTTCGCCTCGCGCACGAGGAACTTCATATGGGCCATTGCTGCAGCCCCAGAGTTGCGCACCTGCGCATGGACCCGCACCAGGTGCTTCCAGATGTCTGGTGCCGCTTGAACGTTGACGATGTCCGGAGTATTCGAGAGTGCCAACTCGATACTATCGAATAATCCCGGGATGTAGCGCTTCTTCTCAACATCGAAACCTGACGGCACTGAGGGCGGCAGCGAAGCGCGGGAGGCTCCCACACGGATCACCAGCTCGTTCACCGCGCCGCCTCCATGCAAGGCAGCGCGCGCGTCGTAATGATTCGCAGTGAAGCTGGCCAAGCTCTCGCCAACCTTGATCCCGTTGAGATACACCGTCGAGCCGAACGCTGCCTTCCTTACAAGGAGCGTCGCCACGGCCGGAACATCCCCCTTAAGCTTGAACTCTCGCCGATACCAGTAAGAACTCCCCGCCAGCACGGCATCCTCCGCGTCGGATCTTCGCTTCGTATTGCTAAAGGAATCCGGGGCAAATGCCGGCTGGGCCAGATCCACCAGGCCGGGCACGGGAACTTTTCGATCAAACAAGGCGGGTCTTTGATCGGTCGCGCCTTCGGCAATCTGCCAAATCCCATCTAACGATATCGTCTGCCTTAATTTCGTGCTATGTGACGGTTCGTTGGTTTGAGCGGTTTTGTGTTGGTTGTCTGAATTTTGTTTCATTTTGGTCTTGGTAGGAGAGGCCATGATGTCATTTATTGAGTTCTGCTCAATGGTGCGATCCCCGGGATCCGAGGGCTTGGGATCTTGGGATTGCGCATGGGCAGAGACGTTGAGCGTCAGAGCGATGGCGGGACAGAGTGTTTTTTCATGAATGAGGTTACGGTTTTGCGGCTTAACAAGCTGATTGGATTTTGGAACATGTATAGAATGGTGTCAGTTTAGTAGGTGCAGTTTTTCGCCGCTGCGGCGAAGGCTTTGAGGTTTTCGACCGGGGTCTCGAAGAAGTGGTCGCTGGCCGAGCAGATGTAGCCGCCGTCATTTCCGAACCCCTCGAATAGCCGCCGGGTTTCGGCAGCGATTTTTTCCGGGCTGCCGGTCGTGAGCACGTTGAACTGGTCCATGCCGCCGATCATCGCAAGCTTCCCGGAAAACTTTTCCCGGACAATTTCCGGGCCGGTGATATTTCCCCCCGTGCCCGGAGGAGAAAGCGTCTCCGAGGCATCGGTGCCATTTCGGATAATCAGGTCGAGGATGTGCATCATGCCTCCGCAGGTGTGGTAGGTCGAGCGGTGGCCGGCCGCGTGCAGGGCGTCGTGGAGCTGACGGTCGTAGGGCAGGCAAAACTCCTCGTGCATCGCGGGCGAGATCACCGTGTCGCTCCCGGCTCCGCCACCGGTCTCGATGAGGTCGAACTTCGCGCCGACAAGCGACTCCTCGACAAACCGCAGCTTCTTTTCGAGCAGAGCCTTCAGCAACGAGTGGACCCAATCCGGGTTGTCCAGAGCCTCGAGGATGAGTTCCTCCTCGCTCATCAGGCAGCAGGCGTGCTGCCAGCATCCGGCTTGGTCGCCCCAGACAAACCCGCGAAGGATTCCGGCATCGCCGATCCGCGCATACTCGGCGGCGATCGCCTGCTTGTTGAGGCTTGCTACCGGCATGTATTTTGCGATGAGGGCGACATCCTCGTGCTTCTTGATGAGGTATTCGAGGATCCATGTGGTCGTCCGGTTGCCGCCGGTCTTGTAGGTGAGCGTGCCGCCCGGCATATGGATCGTATGGTCAAGGAGCTTGTCGTTGGGATCGTCCTTGAGAACCGTGATTTCCTCGCGCCATTCGGGGGTCGAGACGATGAATTTCTCCGCGTCGGGAATCCAGAACTGGCCCATCGCCTCGAAGTATTGGATCTGGGCGTCCATGCCGGTGATCCGGAAGGCCTCGAGCGCGTCCACCCCGTTCATGTATGTGTCGAGGTGGAATTTCTGCCACTGGTGGACGCTGACTGGCAGCCTGTCGGGTTTCTCGAGCGCCAGCGCTCGCATCATGCGTTCTTTGCTTTTCATAGAATCGATTGTGTTGCCTTCATTTTCTCCATCGCCCGACGGAAGTCCGGCGACCGGGGAGAATCTCAAATGATTCTGGCAGTGCGCGGGCTTGGGCGTAAATGCACAATCTTGACAAAGCCATGCACGATCTTATCCTCGCATCTATCGCAGCCCGAGGCCGGCATGCTCGACAACTTCCATCTCAGCCTGATTTCCGGCGGGCAACATCATTGCACGCCCGCATGGACGCGCGTTTCCGGATCACTTGACCGGTGCTTCAAATGTTATCTTCCCGTCTCCGGATCGGCAAGTGTCGTGCTGAAAGGCGGGCCGGCACGCCTCGCGCCGGGCAGGCTGTATTTTATTCCGGGCTACGATCTGGTGCGCCAGGAATGCCCACGGGCCATGAACGTCCACTGGCTTCACTTCGTGCCGGATTCCTATTTTTTGCACCGCATCTTGCTCCGGGTGACATCCGTCCATTCGTGGCCGCTTTCCCGTCATGGCTGGATCGCGCCATCCTTCCGTCGTGTGAACGAACTCTTCGACGAGCCTGCCCGGGCGGAAAACCATCCGCGCGGCGATGCCCCTCCCGCACTCGTGTGCCGCATCGAGGGCCTCCTCATGCTCCTGATCGCGGACTTGCTCGAAAATGTCGTGAGCCTCACCGAAAAAGACTTCCATCTCGATATCCTCGCGCGACTCAAGCCCGCCATTGATTATATGGACTCGGAGTTCGCCAACAATCCGGGGCTCGCGGAGGCCGCTGCACGAGCCGGCCTGTCCCCGAACTACTTCCACCGGATTTTCCACCGGACCACCGGGGTCACGCCGTTCCATTATATGGAGACGCGCCGCCTGGATACGGCACGAGGCATCCTTGCCGAAGGGCGCCTGAACGTCAAAGAGGTCGCCGCGGCGAGCGGATACGAAACCCCCTTCTACTTTTCCCGCGCGTTTCGCAAGCGCTTCGGGGTTTCGCCCTCAGAAATACGAGGCGCCAGCATCTCGATCGGCCCCTGAAGAAAGGCGAAGCTGCAATTATGTTTATCGTCCCTGATAATGGTGATTTCGCGGATTGAAGGCAGATGGGGTCACAGATGGGGCCTGAATGGCGCTAAGCCGGTTTTTGGATGTGGGGCGGCAGCTGGCTGGGGGGCGGAAGTTTTTACGGAATCCGGAGGAGCGTTCTGGTTTTTTCTCTGCAAAGCGGTTGCGCCCTGCTATAAGCACCGGTTCGCCCTTGCATGGAAACGCCCGAAACGCCCGACGAAGAACTCGTGGCCCGCACACAAGCGGGAGACGCGCGGGCGTTTGACCAGCTTGTGGTGCGGTTCAGCCCGCGACTCTACGGGCTCGTCTATAACATGACCTCCAACCACGAGGACACGAACGACCTCCTGCAGGATATTTTCGCCAAGGCCTACCGTTCGATCAAGGGTTTCCAAGGGAAATCGAGCTTCTACACCTGGATGCACTCGATCGCCGTGAACATGGCGATCAACTTCCTCAAAAAGCGGAACCGCCGGATGACGATGAGCCTCGACGACGTGGACAACGGGATCGCCAACGACCCGGAATTCATCGAGGCCACCAGCGACTTCGACCCGAGGCACCAGGCGAATCTGGGAGAACTTCAAAAAAAATTGAACGAAGCCATGATGAAGCTGTCAGAGGAACATAGAGCCGTCGTTACCATGTTCGATATCCAAGGCATGCCCCATGCGGAGATCGCGAAGATTTTGAAAATCTCCGAAGGCACGGTGCGCTCGCGGCTATTTTACGCACACAGACAGTTGCAAAATTACCTGCAAGAGTTTATCACCACCTAGCCACCGAACCATGACATCCGAAGAACAAATCTCCAAGCTGTTGAGGCTGAAACGCCACGAGCTGCCGCCTCCGGGTTACTTCGAGGATTTTCTCCAGGAGTTCCAAGCCCGTCAGCGGGCGGAGTTGATCCGTCGTCCGCTCTGGGAGATTGCGTGGGACAGAATTGCTTCGGTTGCGCCTTCTTTCCAAGTCCCCCGCATGGCCTACGCTGCGATTGCGGCACTGGCAGTGGCGGCCTCGGCCCTGATCATCGTCCACCCGGGCACCCCGGGTCCCGGCGCAACTTTGGCCGCCAACCGTTCAACCCTCAGCCTCACCTCACCGCAGCCGGTGACGATCGGCGAGTCTGTGCCCGTAACGATGACTTCCACCGGCTCTCCTTCCGTGCACTACGTGCTTCCGACCCGCCCGGTGAGTTATGCTTCCTCCCGCAGTTTTTAGCGCCTTACGCCGTCCCCTGGCAATTTTTCCTGCGGCAGCCGCCCTTGTCGCGGTTTGCTTCCTGCCATACCTTCGGGCCGAAGACTCGGATGCGGACAAGCTGACTTCCCAAGTCCGCAAAATTTTCGATGAGAGGAAGGACGCGGTGGTCAAGGTCCGGGCCACGGACGCGCTCGGAATCCGGTTCGGAAGCGGGTTTTTTTCCGATCCGGCCGGCACGATCTACACCCATGCGGGGATCGTGCTGAAGGCGCAGGACGTGGTCGTTATTTTCGGGGGGAAAGAACTTCCCGCGCGGGTTCTCGTGGCCGACGAGCGCAGCGGCATCGCCATCTTGAAAGTCGATGCCAGCACGCCATTCATCCCGGTGGGGGATTCCCAAAAAGTCGGGATCGCCACTCCGGTGATGATGATCGGATACCCGGAGGACCTCGAGGCCTGCCCGAGCATCGGAGTCGTGGCGGGTCTCGACCGCAAGTATCTCGGGCAGTATTTTTCCACGACCCATTTCCGCGCGAATCTGCCCGTGCAGCGCGGCCAGGGCGGGGCCCCGATCCTGAACATGAACGGGGAATCAATCGGGATCCTTGTCGGGCGGATCAATGATGGCGCGGCCTGCCACATCCTGCCCATGCACGCGGCTGAGAAGGTGCGCATGGATCTGGTGCGCTTCGGCGAGCTGCGGCCTGGCTGGGTCGGGGTCGAGGTCGAGGATGCCGGGGATTCCGTCGGAGGGTCCACGGCAAGGGTCGGGGCGCTCGACCCGGACACGCCCGCCGCGCACTCGGGCCTGAAACCCGGCGATATTCTTCTCAGCGTAGGGGGATCGCGGATCGGCACGAGCGAGGACGTTCTCGATGCCTCGTATTTTTTGACGGCAGGGGACAACGCGGATATCGAGGTGATGCGCGGCCCGGAAAAAATCACGATCTCCGTGAGGCCCACCCTCCACCCACAGGCTACCGGCCATCAAATGCAGGCCATCGCGGTTCCCGATGCCATCCAACGCATCAAGCTCCAGTAGCGGTGCGGAGGAAGCCCCGGCCACCCGACCGCCCGATTTGCACAAATCTTTTTTGCGGGGGATCAGGTCGGCCTGCGCGGCCCTGTTGCCGTTGCTGGCCGCTTTCCCGGCAAGCGCCTGGGAGATCAAATCTTTCGCGGGCAGGGACCATGTTGCGCTGGAAGAAATCGCCTCGTTTTACGGTCTCGTCGAGGCGGCCTCCCCGGATTCCCACACACGGAAGTTGACGGGATCGGGCCGCGAACTGGTCGCCACGCTCAACAGCCGGGAGATGGAGATCGACGGGATCAAGCACTGGCTCGCCTTCCCGGTGCTGGAAGAAAAGGGCCGCGTTTATGTCTCCAGACTGGATTTGGGAAAAACCCTCGAACCCGCCTTCCGGCCCGCCCTGATCCCCGATTTTCCGGCGGTGTCAACCGTCGTGCTCGACCCCGGGCACGGAGGCAAGGACGCCGGCGCGCGCAGCCCGTATGAATACGAAAAAAACTTTGCGCTCGACGTGGCGCGGCGGATCCGGAACGAGCTCCAGAAGTCCGGCGTGCGGGTCATTCTCACCAGGAACAGCGATTCATTTGTCGAGCTCGCGGACCGTGCCGGCGTCGCCAACCGGCTGAAAAATTCGATTTTTGTGAGCATCCATTTCAACGCGGCGGACGCGAACCAGGCGGCGAACGGATTCGAGATCTACTGCGTCACCCCTCGCGGGGCCCCGTCCACCGCCTACGAGCAGATCCATGCAAGGGACATGGTCGAGGAGAACGGCAACGAGCACGACATCCACAGCTTCGCGCTCGCCAACGCCATCTACCACTCGATGCAAGGCAAGATGGAAATGTTCGACCGCGGCGTGAAACGGGCCCGGTTCGCGGTCATCCGGCTGGCCGGCGTCCCGTCGGTCTTGATCGAAGGGGGTTTTTTGACCAACCCCTCCGATGCCCGCAAAGTGGCCTCGAAGCAGTGGCGCGACAACTACGCCGCGTCAATTGCCCGCGGAATCCTCGAATACAAAAAGCTGGCCGAACACCGCATCCCGCCACGCGAAGTGGCGGCGTATCGGAACCCCGACCTGGCCCCTCCTCCGGTCTCGGAGACAAGCAAGCCATCTCCGGTCCCGGGCGTGAGCCTGCGCGACCTCCCGGAGTAGAGACCAAAACTGACTTGGGTATTGCACCGCAAGGGAGGCGTATTAGCCTTTCCCTATGAGCATAAAAATTGGACTGATGGGATGCGGCATGGTCGCAGGTTACGGCCATATTCCTGCCATTCTTGAGACGCGGGACCTGCAACTGTTCGCCGTGTATGATCCGAATGAAGAATCCGCAAGGGAGATGCAGAAACGATGGAATATCCCGGTCGCGTTCAGCGATGAAGCCGCATTTTTCAAGTCCGGAATCGAGGCGGTGACGATCACTTCGCCGGCACCCTGTCATTTGGACAACGTGCTCGCCTGCGCGCGGCATCGTCTGCCCGCGCTCTGTGAAAAGCCCCTCGCAATGAATGCCGCCGATGGCGGGGTGATGATCGGCGCCATGAAGAAGGCCGGGGCAAATCTGCATGCCGCCTTTTGCTATCGTTTTAGCCCTTCGGCGCTCAAGATCCGCGAGCTGGTCAGGGCAGGCGCGATCGGCGACGTGCGTTCGCTGAGGTTGATTTACAATTGGAACCTGCACGGGAAGTTCAAGCGGGAGGCGGGCGGCACGAGCGTCATCCAGCAACGCCGCGAGGACCGGATGCTGGAAGGTGGGCCGATGGTGGATTGCGGGACGCACCAGATTGATCTCGCCGTGTTCTGGTTGGGCTCGAAAGTGGTTGCCTATTCCGGACAGGGCGCCTGGGTGGAAAACTACGAGGCGCCGGATCACATGTGGCTTCACCTGGATCATGCCAATGGCGCGCACACAACGGTCGAGATCAGCTATTCCTACCACCACACTTCCCGCAATGCGCGGTCCGAGTTTGTTTATGAGCTGATCGGGACCAAAGGCGTCATCCGCTACGACCGCTCGGCGCAAAGTTTCACCATGGAAAATGACGAAGGGAGTCATACGTTCGATTTCCACTCCGAGAAAGATTTTTCCGGCCTGTATCGGGAATGGGCAGCGACTCTTCTGCAGGGCGGTTCCGGGCTGCTGGCCACCGCGGAGGAAGGGCTGGCCGTTGCCGACATCGCCCGCAAGGCCACGGAGGAAGCGATTCGCCGGCGAAAATTTGGCACTCGCCCTCGTGCTGCCAAGCTGGTAGCAATCCGCCCATGAACCGTTCCTTGCTCCGGGCCATCCCCGTCTGCTGCGCCCTGCTCATCGCCGCCTGCGAGAAGCCGAAACCCGAAGCCCCGCCGGTCATCGTCACCTACACCCCGGCGATCCAGAAGGACGTGGTCGCCACGGACGAGTGGGTCGGGCTTCTCGACGGCTACCTCAACACGCAGATCCAGGCCCAGGTCACCGGCTACCTTCTTACCCAGAACTACAAGGAAGGCTCGGCGGTGAAAAAAGGCGACCTGCTTTTCACTATCGATCCCCGGCCGTTCCAAGCGGCTCTGGCGCAGGCGCAGGCGAGCTATGCGCAGGCGGTGGCGCAGGCCCAGTTGCAACAGATCACCCTGAAGCGCCAAGTCCAACTCTATCAGACAAAAGTCATCAGCCAGGAGCAATACGACACCTCGTATCAGAACACGCAGGCGGCGATCGCGGCGGCGGCGGCGGCCCAAGCCCAGATGCAGGCCGCCCAGGTGAACCTCGACTACTGCACGATCACGGCGGCCTTCGATGGCATTGCCGGTGCCGCGCAGGCCCAGATCGGCGATCTGGTCGGGCCGGGCGGCAAGACCGCCGTGCTCACCCAGCTCTCGCAGGTCGATCCGATGAAAATGAATTTTTCGATCACGGAAGCCCAGTATCTCGGGGCGTCCGCGCTCCTCGCGAAGCTCCAGGCTGAGAACCCCGACGAGCTGAAGGCGCGTCTCAAGCTCCGGCTGGCCGACGGATCCGAATACCCGGAGCCGGGCAAATTCGATTTCGTCAACCGGCAGGTGAACACCTCGACCGGAACGATCCAGATCACCGCGCTCTTCCCCAATGCGAACAGCGTGCTCCGCCCGGGGCTCTTCGCGCGGGTGACCGCGCCGGTGGAACAACTGAAAAATGCGATCCTCGTCCCGCAGGCTTCGACGGTGGAACAACAGGGGACATATTTTGTCAAAGTCCTCTCGCCGGATAAAACGACGGTGAAACCCGTCATTGTCAAGCTGGGGCCGGTTGAAGGCCAGTTGCAGGTCGTGCGGGGCGCCCTCAAGGCAGGAGACAATGTGCTTGTCGGCGGCACGGAAAAAGCGGCTCCAGGATCGAAAATCATCGCCCAGCCGTATCAGGCACCCGCCCCTTCACCCGCCCCGGCGGCCGCCAAATAGCCATGTCGAATTTTTTCATCCGCCGGCCGATCGTGGCGATGGTCATCGCGATCATCACGGTGATCGTCGGCCTGGTCTCGATGTCCAGCCTGCCGGTCTCGCAGTTCCCGAACATTGTTCCGCCGCAGATCCAGGTGCAGACGACGTTTGTCGGTGCCGACGCCCTCACCGTCGAGCAGTCGGTGGCCACGCCGATCGAGCAGCAGATGAGCGGGGTCGAAGGCATGGACTACATGTATTCGATCAATGCCAACAACGGCGCGATGACGCTCAACGTCATCTTCGACACGAGCACCGTCCCCACGACGGACCAGATCCTCGCGCAGATGCGCCAGACGCAGGCCTCTGCACAGCTTCCACAGGCCGTGCGGAACTACGGCATCACCGTCCAGCAGGCGCTCTCGTCTCCGCTGGGCGTGTTCGCCCTGTATTCGCCGAACGGGACATTCGACCCCACGTTCCTGGCGAACTACGCCTACATCAACATCAACGACCCGCTCACCCGCGTCAACGGCGTCGGCAGCGTCAGCATCTTCGGGGCCGGCGAGTATGCCATGCGGATCTGGGTGAAACCCGACCGCCTCGCGACTTTGAACATCACGGTCCCGGAGGTCATCAATGCCGTGAACGCGCAGAACAACGTCAACCCCGCCGGCCAGATCGGCGGGGAACCGGTCCCGGCCGGGCAGGTTTTCACGTTCACCGTCAACACGACCGGCCGCCTCGTGACGCCGAAAGAGTTCGAGGATATCGTGATCCGCGCGAACAGCGACGGGTCGATCGTGCGCGTGGGCGATGTCGCCCGCGTCGATCTCGGCGGCCAGATCTACAATCTCCAGGGCCGGTTCAACGGACAAAATGCGGCCATCGTCTGCGTTTACCAGCTTCCCGGTTCGAATGCCGTGGCCACGATGAAGCAGGTCCGGGCGTTGTTCGAGAAGCAGGCGAAATTGTTCCCGGACGATTTCAAATACGAGGTCGCCCTCGATACGACGCTGGCGATCACCGAGGGCATGAAGGAAATCGTGAAGACCCTCTTCGAGGCGATGGTCCTGGTGATCATCGTGGTCTTCATCTTCCTGCAGGGCTGGCGGGCGACGCTGATTCCGCTCATCGCGGTGCCGGTGTCGCTGATCGGCACGTTCGCGGTTTTTCCCGTGCTGGGATTTTCGATCAACACGCTGTCCCTGTTCGGGCTCGTGCTGGCGATCGGGCTGGTCGTGGACGATGCCATTGTTGTGGTCGAGGCGATCGAGCACCATATCGAGGACGGGCTCTCGCCGAAAGACGCGGCCGTCAAGGCGATGGCGCAGGTCTCCGGGCCGGTAGTGGCGATCGCGCTGATCCTGGCCGCGGTGTTCATCCCGACCGTGTTCATCCCCGGGATCACCGGTGCGATGTATCAGCAGTTCGCCGTCACCATGGCGGTCTCGGTCCTGATTTCGGCATTCAACGCGCTCTCTCTCAGCCCGGCACTGGGGGCGCTTCTCCTGAGACCGAAGAAGGAAACCACCGGACCGCTCGGAGCATTCTTCCGTTTGTTCAACAAGGTTTTTGGATCCGCGACGAACGGCTACACATCGGTCTGCCGCGGGCTCATGCGAAAGTTTGTGATCAGCCTGTTTCTTCTGGCCCTGCTGGCGCTTGCGGGCCTTGGACTCGGTGCCCGGATGCCGACCGGGTTTATTCCGGAGGAGGACCAGGGCTACCTGTTCGGCGTGGTGCAGCTCCCGCGGGCCTCGTCGCTCCAGCAAACCGCCGCCGTCTCGGCCGACATCGAGAAGATCCTCGGGAAAACCCCCGGCGTCCAATACGTCACTTCGATCATCGGTTTCAACCTTCTGAGCACCGTCCAGAGCACATACACCGGGTTCTTCTTCATCGCGATGAAGCCGTGGTCGGAACGCACGACGAAAGAACTCCAGATCGATGCCATCCAGGCCAACATCAACCGGGAGCTCGCCGGCCTCGCGAAACCCACGGCTGCGTTCGCGTTTCCTCCGCCCGCGATCCCCGGCATCGGGACGGCCGGCGGCGTGACGTTCATGCTCGAAGACCGGACCGGCGCGGGCATCGAGTTCATCGCCAAGAACACGCAGGATTTCATGGCGGCAGCGGCGAAGCGCCCGGAACTTTCCAGTCTCTTCACCACCGCCCTCTGGGACGTTCCGCAAATCTACCTCGATGTGGACAAGGCGCAGGCCATGATCCAGGGAGTCAGCCTCTCGGACGCCTACGAAACCGTGCAGACATTTCTCGGAGGATACTTCGTCAACTACTTCAACCGCTTCGGCCTCCAGTGGCAGGTCTATATCCAGGCCGAGGGAGAATACCGGACCGACATCGACAACCTCGGCCTCTTTTACGTGACCAACTCGAAGGGCCAGGCCGTGCCGGTCAACTCCTTCATCCGGTCCAAGCGGACGTTCGGGCCGGAATTCACGATGCGCTACAACATGTTCCGGTGCTCGCAGGTCAACGCCGCCGTGACGCCCGGCTATTCGACCGCCCAGGCGATGCGGGCGCTCGAGGACGTGTTCGCGCAGACGATGCCGCAGGGGATGGGATACGATTATTTCGGCATGTCGTACCAGGAGCAAAAAGCCGCCCAGGGGGTCCCGCCTGCCGCGATTTTCGGGCTGTCGCTGCTCTTCGTCTTCTTGATCCTCGCAGCCCAATACGAGAGCTGGTCGCTGCCGTTCAGCGTGCTCCTCACGACGCCGGTCGCCGTGTTCGGCGCGTTCGCGGGGCTGACGGTCCGCGGCATGCAGGACAACCTCTACGCGCAAATCGGGCTCGTCATGCTCATCGGTCTCGCCGCAAAAAATGCGATCCTCATCGTCGAGTTCGCCAAGGACGAATACGAGAAAGGCAAGCCCGCGCTCGAGGCGGCGCTGGCGGGAGCCAAGCTCCGCCTGAGGCCGATCCTCATGACGGCGTTTGCGTTCATTCTCGGCACCATTCCTCTGGCCATCGCCTCCGGTTCGGGCGCGGTCTCCCGGCGCATTCTGGGGACCACGGTGATCGGCGGAATGCTTGCGGCGACCTTGCTGTCGATCTTCCTCATCCCCGCGTGCTTCTACGTGGTCGAACGGTTTTTCGCCGGACGAAAAGAAGATTCTCCGCCGCCGGAAACGCCGCCGGCATCCTGAACTCTCATGAATAATATCATCTCTAGGAATCAAACAGACGATTATGCGATCTGGGAAAAACAGGGAGCACAGGCGTCTCGCCTGTGAAAGACACTCGTCCGCGTTTGCAAAGCCAGCGCCCAAACAGGCGGGACGCCTGTTCTCCCTAGTCGCTGCGAAGCCCAGTTGTTTCCAAGAGATGCTTTCCTCTTTTCCTGCCTGTTTCGTGATTTTCATCTGTGCGGCATTGCTCCTCTCCTCCTGCGCGTCGAAAGGGCCTGCTTTCCGGGATCAGCCGGATTATTCGACCGCCTATCTCGGCCCGAACGGAGAAATCTTCTTCGCCAGCACCAGAGGCTCGAAGCGGCCCGCCGAAGCGGCTCCAGCGCCGGAGCCCAAATGGACGTGGTCCGGCGACGGGGTCCGCGGCACCCCGTCGATCGTCATCGACCTGAGCGAGCAGACGGCGAGGTTTTACAAAGGGGGAGTCGAAGTCGGTTCCGCCCCCGTCTCGACCGGGCGCGAAGGATACAACACCCCGACGGGAAAATTTTCCGTGATCGAAAAAGACCGCAACCACGTCTCGACGCTCTACGGCGACTATGTGGATTCCAGCGGCGCGGCCGTCATGAAAAACATCGGGGTGAACGAGGACAAGCGGCCGCCGGGCACCCGCTTCCAGGGCGCGCCCATGCCCTGGTTTCTCAGGATCGCGAACGGCGTGGGCATGCACGCCGGCTACCTCCCCGGTTACGCCGCCTCCCACGGCTGCATCCGCCTCCCCCACGGCGCCGCGGAAAAATTCTACGAGAACGCCTCTCCCGGCACCCCGGTCAGCATCGTGCGCTGAGCAAAGTGGCACAGGCTTTCCTGTGTCATATTTCCGGGCGTCGCGAGTTCGTCATCCTTGGAGGGCCGACCGCCGTGACGTCCCTTGATCAAGTCGGGCCGGACACCACCGGTCCCTCCAGCGATCTGGAAACGATTTCTGCCAGTCGCTGCATTCGATTTAAGGTTTTTTGCGCGGGCGGATGGTGATGCGTTTGACGCGCGCGTCGTCCTGCGGGCTCCAGGTGGTGATTTCGGGGTCGTCCTTGAACGCGTTGTGGACGATCCGGCGGTCGTAGGAATTGAGCGGGTCGGTCTGGATCGGGCGGCCGGTGGAGCGCACGGCAAGCGCGAGGTGGAAGACTTTTTCGACGAGCGCGTCATCGCGCATCGCGCGGTGGTGTTCGACATCGACGGTCACGCGCGGGCCCGGCGGGTTCTGGGCGGCGAGCACCCGGTTGACGAGGTATTGGAGGTCGTCGATGACGACGTCGTTCCGGCCGATCAGGCGCTCGGGCTCGTGGGTGAGGATCTGGAGAACCGCATGGCCGTCGCGTTCCTGCTCCTGGATCTCCACGACAAAGCCGAGGTATCCGAGAATGGTGTCGAGAACTTCAACGGGCGTCTGGTTCATGGTCGCTTTTTCTTGGGCTTTTTGGCGGCTTCCCGCTTGGCGATCACGCTCTTTTTTTCCAGCGTGGGCAGCGGCCTGTTCCGCGTCAGGTAGAGCTGGACAATAGAAAAAATATTTTGGGTTGTCCAATAAAGTGCGAGGCCGCTGGCGTAATTGTAGGCGAACGTCAGGAAGATGACCGGCATGAAGTAGAGGATCCGCTGCTGGGAAGCGTCCCCGCTTTTCGGGGTGATGACCATCTGCCAGACCATGGTGAGCGACATGATGAGCGGGAGGAGGTTGATCGGGAAGCCGAGGATGTGCCCGACGGTGTCCGGCTGCGAGAGGTCGTGGATCCAGAAGAACGAGCTGCTGCGGAGCTCGATCGCCGAGCCGAGCATATTGTAGAACCCGAAGAAAATCGGGATCTGGATGAACATCGGGATGCACCCGCTGAACGGGTTGACCCCGTATTCGCGGTAGAGCTTCATCGTCTCCTCGTTCATCTTCTGCGGGTCGTCTTTGTATTTCTCCTTCAGCTCGGCCATCTTCGGCGAGAGCGAGGACATCTTCCGCATCTCGTTCGTCGCCTTGTTTTGGATCGGCCAGAGCCCGGACTTGATGATCAGCGTGAGGACGATGATCGCGGCGGCGTAGCTGCCGAGCCAGCCGTGGAGGGTGTTCATCGCCCAGAGCAAGAACTCGCTGATGAACCCGAAAATGCCGAAATTCAGGACGGCATCCTGGTTGCCCCCGATCTTGCGGAGCCGGGAAAGTTCCTTCGGGCCCGCGTAGATCTCGAATTTTTTCGTCACGGTCGCGCCGGGCGCCACCGAAAACCCGGCCAGCCCGACCGCTCCTTGGATGCCGAAGACCGGGGCGTTGTTCTGCTTTTTGGTGTCGAAGCGCTTGGCCCAGACCGAGGCGGCCGGTTCCTCGGCTGTCACGATCGTGCAGAAATACTGGCTGGCCACCGCCGCCCACTGGACCTCCGGCTTAGTCTCCTGATAAAGCGGGCGCTCGCCGCGGGTCTGGATGCCGACGAGGGGGATCGTGCTCGGCGAAAACCAGTTGACGTCGATCGCCGTCATTTTCCCCGCGCTCGACCAGTCGAAACACGTGTATCTTGACTGGTCGCTGACATGGATCGGGGCCGCCCCGCCGGTGCCGACAAAAAACGTCGGCACCTGGAGCGCGGAGGTTCCGGAATTCCGGAAGCTGACCTCGAGGTTCACCGTGTAGAGGCGGGCTTTGTCCGAAGCCGGCGGGAGAACAAACCGTTTCGTGATCTCCAGTCCGCCCGGGGCGGATTTCGTGAATGTGACCTCGCCTTTCGTGCGGTCGGCGCTCATTTCAAACCCGCCGAAGACCTCGCCGGGATTGAATCCCATAGCCCCGACCGGCATCCCGCGGTCGCGGTTGAGCGAGACGCTCTCCTGGTTTTCCCCCTGAAACGACAGGAGGACCACCTGCTCGATGCCGCCCGCGTCGTTGTTGAAAACAAAATCGGCTCCCCCGGCCGTGAGGCTTTCCGCCCGCGCGGTCATCACCGGCTGCGGCGGCGTGGGAGCCGGAGCGGCGGCACCGGGTGTCGCGGTGGCTGCCGGAGCAGAAGCCGCGGGAGCCTGAACTGCGGCGGCCGGGGAAGCGGAAGCCGCAGCGGCCGCCGCCGCCTGCTGGGCGGGCGTGATGTATTTGCTGACATACCACTGCCAGGCGACGAGCCCGACAACGGAAAGAGTGATTGCGATCCAGGCTTTACGGTCCATCAGTTCAGAGATTTGAAGGCGGAGGGCACGGGGTCATACCCGCATCCGCCCCACGGGTGACAGCGGGCGATCCGGCCGATTCCCAGCCAGAGCCCTTTGAAAAATCCATGCCCCCGCAGGGCCTGGACGAAAAATTCCGAGCAGGTCGGCTCGTAACGGCACCCGCAACCCGGACCGCACAACGCCCGCAAGGCGGGCGAAAGCGCCAGTTGGTAAATCCGGATAATGAAGACAAGCAACGAGGTCATGCAGGAGGCGGCAAAATAGAAAGTCGGCGGGCAAGAAGCAACCATTCCCCTCTCAATTCTTCAAATGAGGCCGACGCGCTGGCCGGCTTGGCGATGGCAACAACAAGGGTTCCTGCCGGAAAATCCTGTCTCGAAACCCGGATCAGCTCCCTCAGGCGGCGGCGCACTCTGTTCCGCACAACCGCTCCTCCCACGCGCTTCGACGTGATAATCCCGACCTTTGCAACGCCTTCGGCCAAGGGACAGAAAAAGGCCAGCCTCATCAGCCGGCCCTGCACCGTTTTTCCATTCTCTCGCACCCGGGCGAAATCCCGGCCTTCCCGAAGTCGCGCGTCCCTGGGAAAGCGCAGCCGTTTTCGCTCAGGCTGCGGTGTGGCGGGCAAAATGAATTTCGACACCCTTCGGGAGGAGGCGCTTGCGTCCCCGCTGGCGGCGGCGGTTCAAGGTGGCGCGCCCGGCCTTGGTCGCCATGCGCGCGCGGAAACCAAACTGCTGCTTGCGCGTGCGTTTGGAAGGCTGGTAGGTGCGTTTCATAAAAAGAGATCAGTGGAGCCGAGAAAATTAACCGTATCCCTCCCCGAGTCAATCCCTTTTCCGGGGGGATTCTTTGGGCGAGATGCCCATGCCACTTCCCTGTTCGCTCCCGGATGTCGCGAGGGCCCGATGGTGTTGCGATTGCGAAGCGAGTTGGAGCGGGACAGGGGGAGGGACTTCCTCCGCGTCTCCGAGCGAGTCCGGGTTTTTCGCGGTTCAAGCCACCTGCGGCTGGGCGGATGGCGGCGTGGCGATGAAGGCGAAGCCGGGATTTTTTTCCTCGAGATAGGCGGCCGTCCATGCGCTGGGGAGGAGGACGACCCATTGTCCGAAGGCGTCGCGGGCGAGCACGCAGCCGGTGGGGAGCATCACGTCCGGGCGTTCGGTGAGAGGCGTGCGCGTGTCCTTGTCGAGCGGCCAGCGGACAAGCTGCCACGTCGCGGATTCGACCCGGCAATCGGCGCTGTATTCGCTTTCGAGCCGGTATTGCATCACCTCGAATTGCAGCGGGCCCACCGCGCCGAGGAGGGGGACGCGCTGGAGCGAATCGGGAAGCTCGAACGCCTGCGCGACCCCTTCCTTCAACAGCTGGTCGAGGCCTTCGCGGAACCGCTTGAACTTCGCCGTGCTCGAATTCCGGATATAGGCGAAGCACTCGGGCGCGAACCGCGGGATCTCGCGGTAGGAAATCGCGGGGTCCTCGCTCACGGTGTCGCCGATCAGAAAATCATAGTTGCCGACGATGCCGACGACATCTCCCGCCCAGGCCTCATCGACGGTCTCGCGATCCTGCGCGAACAGCCGCTGCGAGTTCCCGAGGCGGACGGTCTTCCCGAGCCGCACGTGGTGCGCCACCATGTCGCGGCGGAAGCATCCCGAGACGACGCGGATAAACGAAACGCGGTCGCGGTGCTTCGGGTTCATGTTGGCCTGGATCTTGAAAACGAATCCCGAAAATGCCGGCGAGTCCGGGGCGATCATGCGGCCGCCGCTCAGGCGCGAGGCCGGCGGGGGGGCGAGTTCGAGGAACGAATCCAAGAGCAGTTGGACGCCGAAATTGTTCGTCGCGCTCCCGAAGAAAACCGGCGTGGTCTTCCCGGCCCGGACGGCTTCGATATCGAATTCGGTGCCCGCGCCGTCGAGCAGCGCGAGCTCGTCGCAGACCCTCGCGTAAACGTCCGGCGGGACGGTGTCTTTGACCGCTTGGTCGTGGATGTCTTTCACCGCGACCGCCGCGCGGCAGGCGCCGCCGGATGTCCGCTCGAAGAGATGCATCGCCTGCTTCTCGCGGTCATAGACGCCCTTGAATTCCGGCCCGTCTCCGAGCGGCCAGTTCATCGGAAGCGCGTGGATGCCGAGGACGGATTCCAGCTCGTCGAGCAGGTCGAGCGTCGGGCGGGCCGGACGGTCGAGCTTGTTCATGAACGTGAAAATCGGCACCCCGCGCTGGCGGCACACCTCGAACAGTTTTCTCGTCTGGGACTCGATCCCCTTCCCCGCGTCAATCACCATCACCGCCGCATCCACCGCCGTGAGCACGCGGTAGGTGTCCTCGGAAAAGTCCTTGTGGCCCGGCGTGTCGAGGAGGTTGACCACGCAGCCGCCGTAGTCGAATTGCAGCACCGTGGACGACACCGAAATCCCGCGCTGCTTTTCGAGTTCCATCCAGTCGCTCGTCGTCGCGCGCTGGTTTTTCCGCGAGGTCACGCTTCCCGCAAGCTGCACCGCCCCGCCGTAAAGCAGAAACTTTTCCGTCAGGGTCGTCTTGCCGGCATCGGGATGGGAGATGATGGCGAATGTTCGGCGGCGTGAGATTTCTGACATGGTGCGCGGGCCGGAAAACATAGACCACCTCTCGCGCCGCTTGCGAGCCCCTTTTTTTGGCCGCAAAGACACAATCGATCCAGCCGCGCAGCCCGTTGCGCCAACACCGGAGCTTGCGCCATGACAGTCACGCCGGATGGATTTCTCATTCCTTTCACGCTCCGGCCCGACTATATGGTTCGAGAAGACCGCCATGAATTTTCACGCCCCGCTCCGTCTGTTGCTTTTCCCAGCCACCCTGCCGCTCGTTCTCGCCCTGAGCTCCTGCAACAAAGAATCCGAGTCCACGGCCCCGCCGCCTCTGGTCACGGTGGCACCGGTGCAGGAGCGCGAAATCCAGGACTTCGTGGTTTTCACGGGACGGACGGAGGCGGTGCAGACCGTCGATATCCGCGCCCGGGTCAGCGGGTATCTCACCGAAACGAAATTCAAAGACGGGCAGGATGTGAAAAAAGGCGACGTGCTTTTCGTGATTGACCCGAGACCTTACCAGGCCGATCTCGACCGGGCGCAGGCGGAATTCGACAAGGCGCAGGCGGACCTCCAGCTCGCGGGGATCGAATACAACCGCTCCCGCGAACTGCGTCAAAAGAACGCCATCTCCGCTCAGGATTTCGACAGCAAGTCCGCCGCCTACCTCAAAGCCCAGGGCGGGCTCGCGTCCGCCAAGGCGGATCTCGAGACCGCGAAACTGAATTTGGAATTCACGAAGATCACCTCGCCGATCGACGGGCAGACCAGCAAGGCGGCGGTGACGCCCGGGAATCTTGTGACCCCAGACATGAAGGAGCCGCTCACCGTGATCGTTTCTACGGATACCATCTACGCCTATGCCGACATCGACGAGCGGCAGCTCCTGAAATTCATCCGGCTGCAAAACTCCGCGCACAAGGAAGGTGATGTGCCGGAGACGGTGCCCGAAAAAAACCAGCAGCCGAAATCCCCGATCTCGCTCCAGCTCGCGGACGAAAAAGGATTCCCGCACGATGGGTATATCGACTTCGCGGACAACCGGCTCAACAGCGCTACCGGCACGATTTCGATCCGAGGGCTCTTCCCGGACAAGTCGAACCTGCTCGGCCCGGGAATGTTCGTCCGGCTCCGCTTCCCGGGCGGGCCGAAATACAAGACCCTGCTCGTCCCGCAGGAATCGATCGGGACCGACCAGGGGCAGAAATACGTTTTCATCGTGCAGGCCGATGGCACGGTGGACTACCGCCGCGTCGAGCCCGGGGCGATCCAGGATGACGGCTGGCGGGCGGTGGCCGGGCCGCTCAAAGCCGGTGAAAACGTGATTGTCGAGGGGCTCATGAAAGCTCGCCCCGGCGAAAAAGTCGCCGCGAAGCCGTGGGCAGGCAACGGGCTTCCCGGAGAGGCAACCGTTCCCGTGACCTCCGCGGGGGGCAACCCGTGAACATCAGCCATTTTTTCATCTGCCGCCCGATCTTCGCCTCGGTGCTCTCGATCATCATCACCATCGTCGGTGCGGTGGCGCTGCTCGTTCTGCCTGTCGCGCAGTATCCGGAGATCACGCCGCCGACCGTGCAGGTCGCGACGAGCTATCCGGGGGCGGACGCGAAGACTGTCGCCGAGACGGTCGGCGCGCCGGTCGAGCAGCAGGTCAACGGCGTCGAAAACATGCTCTACATGTCGTCGCAATCGAACAGCGACGGCTCCTACGGCCTCACGATCACGTTCAAGCTCGGCACGAATCTCGACACCGCCCAGGTGCTCACGCAGAACCGCGTGAACCTCGCGCTCCCGCTCCTGCCGGAAGATGTCCGCCGGAACGGCGTCGCCGTGAAAAAACAGTCGGCCTCGATGATGATGGTCGTCAACCTCGTCTCCCCGGACAACCGCTTCGACGCGCTGTATCTCGGCAACTACGCCATCCTCCAGCTCAAGGACGCGCTCGCCCGCGTCAAGGGCGTCGGCGACATCAGCATCTTCGGCTACGAATACAGCATGCGGGTCTGGCTCGATCCCGAAAAGCTCTCCGCGCGGGGCCTCGCGGCGGCGGACGTCGTCGAGGCGATCCGCGAACAAAACGTGCAGGTCGCGGCGGGGACGATCGGCGCGCCGCCCGTTCCGGCCGGCACCGCCTTCCAATACACGGTGAACGCCCAAGGCCGGCTCACGAGCCCGCACGAGTTCGAGCAAATCGTCGTCAAGCAGGGTTCGCGCGGCGAAATCGTCCGGCTCGGCGACATCGGCCGCGCCGAGCTCGGGGCAAAAACCTACACCATCGACAGCACGCTGGACGGGCAGCCGACCGTCGGCCTCGCTATCTACCAGCAGCCCGGCGGCAACGCGATCGAGACCGCGAAAAACATCCGGAAGCTCATGGAGGACTTGAAAACCCGGTTCCCCGCCGGCATGGAATACCGGATCGACTACGACACCACCGGGTTCGTGCAGGAATCCGTCAACTCGGTCGTGACCACGCTCTTCGAGGCGATCGCGCTCGTGATCCTCGTCGTCCTGCTCTTCCTGCAATCCTGGCGGGCGACGGTCATCCCGCTGATCGCGGTGCCGGTCTCGTTGATCGGGACCTTCGCGGCGATGGCGGCGTTCGGGTTTTCGCTGAACAACATTTCGCTCTTCGGCATCGTGCTCGCCATCGGCATCGTCGTAGATGACGCGATCGTCGTCGTGGAAAACGTGGAGCGCAATCTCCATCTGGGCATGGGGCCGGTCGAGGCCGCGAAAAAGGCCATGGACGAGGTCTTCGGGGCGGTGGTCGCCGTGTCCCTCGTGCTGACGGCGGTGTTCGTGCCGACGGCGTTCATCACCGGAATCTCCGGCGAGTTCTACCGCCAGTTCGCGCTGACCATCGCGGTCTCGACGATCATCTCCGCGTTCAATTCCGTGACCCTCAGCCCTGCGCTTGCGGCGATCCTGCTCCAGCCGCCGGGCGCGAAAAAAGACGCCTTCGCGCGCCTGCTCGACGCCGTGTTCGGCTGGCTGTTCCGCGGGTTCAACGCCGTGTTCGAAAACGTCACGCGCCGCTACGGAAGCGCCGTGTCCGGGCTCACGCGGATGACGGCGCTCGTCGCGATCCTCTACGTCGTTCTCCTCGGGCTGACGGGCTTGGGCTTTCTGAAGACGCCGGTGGGATTCATTCCGCAGCAGGACAAAGGCTACCTCATCACCAACGTCCAGCTCCCCGACGCCTCCTCGATCAACCGCACCAAAGCGGTCGCCGCCGCCGCCGACAAAATCATCCGCGGGACGCGCGGGGTCGCCCACTCGCTCGTCATCAGCGGGCTCTCGGTCGTTTCCGGATCGAACATCCCGAACGCCGCGACCATCTTTGTGATCCTCGATGAGTTTGGAAAACGCAAATCCCCCGACCTGTCCGGCCCGGCGATCGCGCGAAACCTCAACGCGAAGCTCTCGCAGATCCCGCAGGCGCTCACCGGGGTTTTCGGGCCCCCTCCCGTCGATGGGCTGGGGAGCACCGGAGGCTTCCGCCTCATGGTCCAGGACCGTGGGGGAATGGGCTACGACGCGCTCGAAGAGGCCGCGCAGAACCTCGTCGGCGCGGCGGAAAAACCCCCCAAACTCACGAACCTCTTCTCGAGCTTCAGCTCCGGCACGCCCCAGCTCTTCCTGGACATCGACCGCGTAAAGGCGAAGTCGCTCGATGTCCCGCTGAGCAACATTTTCAGCACGCTGCAAATCTCGCTCGGCTCCGCCTACGTGAACGACATCACGCTCTTCGGGCGCTCGTTCCAGGTCAACGCACAGGCGGACTCCCGGTTCCGCGTGTTGCCCGAAGATATTCTGCGGCTGAAGGCCCGGAGCAATTCCGGCGCGATGGTCCCGCTGGCCACGCTGGGAACCGTTTCCGAGATCACCGCGCCGGCTTCCGTCCTGCGCTACAACCTGTATCCGGCCGCCGACATCGTCGGAGGAACCGCGCCCGGCGTCAGCTCCGGCCAGGCGGTCACGATCATGCGGGACCTCGCAAAAAAGAACCTTCCGCGCAGCATGGGCTTCGAGTGGACCGACCTCACCTACCAGCAGATTCTCGCCGGGAATGTGGCGATCTTCATCTTTCCGCTGTGCGTGCTCTTCGTGTTTCTCACGCTCGCCGCGCAATACGAGAGCTGGTCGCTGCCGATGGCGATCATCCTCATCGTGCCGATGTGCCTGCTCTCGGCGATCGCGGGCGTCCTCCTGCGCGGCCTCGACAACAACATCTTCACCCAGATCGGGTTCATCGTGCTCGTCGGGCTCGCCTGCAAAAATGCCATCCTCATCGTCGAGTTCGCCAAGCAGCTCGAGGGCGGCGGGAAGGACCGCTTCGAGGCGGTCGTCGAATCCTGCCGCCTGCGGCTGCGCCCGATCCTCATGACCTCGTTCGCCTTCATCCTCGGCGTCGTCCCGCTGGTGCTCGCCTCCGGCCCGGGATCGGAGATGCGCCAGGCGCTCGGGACAGCCGTCTTCTCCGGCATGCTCGGCGTCACGTTTTTCGGCATCTTCCTCACCCCGGTCTTCTACGTGATCATCCGGGGCTTCTCGAAAAAGCGGGCAGGTTGAGCGCGGCGTTGACAGACTTTCCGGGGAGCATACGTGTCCTCGCGTGTGGCGTCCGGCACCCCGCCGGACTTCGTGCCATGGATTCCCATTTCGCTTTCCTGGGCGCGCAAAATTTGTCAGAAATCTTTGACTGACCCCAGACCCACCAGACCCCAGACCTTCTCCGGCCCGATCTCGGACAGCAGATTGTGGATGTTGGCAAACACGTAGCCGGAGTCTTTGGCCAGGATCTTGACCGTCTCCCTGGCCTGGCGCGGGATTCCGGCTTTCCTAGCTGACAATGCGCCGCTCCCGAAGGCGGTAATGCCGAGGGGTGGTGTGAAAACGGCTTTGGAAGAGCTGGTAAAAATGGGCGAGGTTGCTCAGGCCGCTTTGCATCGCGATGTCCAAGATCGTATCGTCGCTAGAAATGAGCCGGGTGGCAGCATATTCCATGCGGGCTTTGTTCACGACTTCGGTCGGCGTGAGATTCAGCCAGCGTTTGGTTTCCCGCGCCACATGGTCGGGGCTTCGCGCGGCCAGTGACGCAAATCGGAGCGTTCCCCCAGCTAGCGCTTCCGGGTCCCGGATATCATGGCACGCCCGCGACAGCCAGTCCGGCATCTGAGACGAGCTGGAATTGTTGCGGAAGGAAACAATCGTGTTCCCAAGCTCCAGGAGAAAACATTCGATTTGGGCGAGGGTCCGCGTAGGCGAAAGGAAATGCCCGGCAAGCCGCTCCAGGCGCATAGCCAGGCTGCCCGATAGATAAAACTCGCGATCTGGCTCGTTGAAGCCGAAGGGATCCGGGATGGCTGCAAAATAGCGTTGATGCACATACCGCCAGCTCTTACGAAAAAAGGCCACGTTCGCAATTTGCATGCCTTTTCTTCCGGTCGCGTGAGGGCATGGCAGTCGCTGGGTCGCACGAGCACCAGGTGGCCTGTCCGCAGCTCCCGTTGAGCACCGTTGATCAAATGCCACCCCTGCCCGGCCTCCACCCAAAAGACTTCGGGGAAGTCATGGTCGTGGGGTGGGCCTTGCGGCGCCGTGATATGCACCTTGGCGAAATGGCAGAATTCGCCCGCTTGAAGAAAATCACGCAACGCAAGCACAATGCCGGTATACCATAAGAAAAAGCAGGTCTGCCAGAGGATTTTCTATATCCTAGCTGCTATACGATGAGAATGAGCAACACGATGACCTCACGAGAACGCCTGCTGATCGCATTGGATAACGGCCGGCCCGACCGCCTTCCCTGCCAAGTGCATGGGTGGATGGATTATTATTTGAAACGGTATCTGGGCGGAATCGACTGGTATGAGGCCTATGCCAAGTTTGGCATGGATTGTGCCATCTACCTCTCGCCGGATTATACCTACGCGGAAAGCGATCTCGCAAAGTGGGACTACAACCGGCGCGACCTGGGACTCGACCGCGATGGCAACTCGTGCTGGGAGGCAACCGCCACCACGCCGAAAGGCACGCTTCACTGCATGGGCGCATCCAATGACATCACGGGATGGTGCACCGAGTATCTCATCAAAAACGAGGCTGATTTTGAACTCTGGCACCAGTTTTCTCCTGTTCCGATCGCGGCGGATTTTACAAAAATCCAAGGGGCCCGCAACAAGCTCGGCGACCGGGGGATCGTGCGCAGCCATCCCTTCTACCCCGGGCAGGGCAGCCCGTGGCAGAGCTTTACCAGGCTGGTAGATACCGAGGCCGCCATCATGATGGCAATCGATGATCCCTCATTTGTGCACCATGCGTTGGATTCGATTTTGCAGAGATCCCTCCGCGTGACAGAGATGTGGAAAGGAACGCCGGCCGACATCGTCGAAACCGGGGGAGGCCCAGGCTCCAACACCGTCATCAGCCCTCAAATGTTCGAAGAATTCTGCCTTCCTTACGACCAGGCCCAGCATGCCGCCCTGCGGGAAACCGGCGTCAAAATTGTCTACCATTTGTGCGGCGGCCTCATGCACATGCTTGACCTCGTGGTGAAGAATGGCGCACACGGACTGGAAACCATGACGCCGCCCTCGATGGGCGGAGACTGCGACCTGCGGGAAGCGTCCCGCCGCGTTGGCGACCGGCTCTTCTTTATCGGCGGGTTCGACCAGAACGCGGGATTTGAGAGAGGCACCCCGGAAGCCGCCCGGCAACTTGTCTTCGACTGCTTCGAAGCGACCAAGGACCATGCCGGATACATTATCGCCCCGTCAGATCACTTTTTCAGCGGTGCGCCAGAAAACATCCAAGCCTTTGCCGACGCCGCGCGCGAGTGCCGCTATTAGGTCGAGCCGGTGGAAATCGGCGGCACCATGGCCAGCAGTACGCTTGTCCGCCAAGCGGTCGAATCGGCCGATCACGAAGACCGATGGCGAGCGGCTTCCGAAGTCCATCTCATCGGATTCCCAAGGCTTCATCCAGCCAGCGCCACGCGCAAGTATCGACGGAGAGGCTGCAATCGTGCCCTTGCACGGGCATGGACAAGATTTTCTTTTGGGGGGATTTGAGACGGTTGTAGAGCGAGAAGACCCCGGTGGCTGACGAGACTGGGTCGATCATGCCGCAGCAGACGAGCATGGGGCAGCGGACCAGGTCGGCAAAATTGGCCACGTCGTAGTAGGATTCCAGTTCCATGCGCCGCCGGGCGAGCACCTGGTCGGGAGAGAATCCTCCGGCTCCGTTGTCCTTGGCAGCGTTGCGTTCGCTACACCAGAGGACGTAGGGAATGTTGGCGTAGTGAGGGATGGCGGGGACACATGCCTTGACGCGCGGGTCGAGCGCTCCGACGACTGTGGTCAGCCGACCGCCCTGGCTTCCGCCGACCACGGACAGCCGTGCGCTATCCGCCCCCGGCAGGGCCAGGAGGGCGTTTGCCGCTTGGAGGGCGTTGAGATAGACGGAGAAGTGAGTCATTTTCTCCGGTTCGAGCGCGGGGTCGTCGAAGCGGTTCTCGGGCACCGGCCGATAGAACTCCGGAGGATTGTCGACGGGCTCTGCATGGACTTGGACATCCAAGGCGGCGTAGCCGTGCCGGGCGTGCTCGACGGGAGCCGGGCGCGGGCCGTTGCCAGCACCAGGGAGGACAAGCATCGCCGGAAACGGACCAGCACCGAGCGGCTTGGCGAACCAGGCTTGGACGCGCTTCCCGCCTGTGAAGCCTTCCACGCCGTTGAATTCCACTTTGTAGACCTCGACCTGGTCATGCCTGCACCCTTCGGGATCGTAGTTCTCAGGAAGGCTGGCGCTGTTGATGTTGTAGGCGTCGATTTGGGCATTGTTGAGCGTCCAGCACTTCTCGACGGCCAAGCCAAGTTCGATCGCCCCAAGGCGTTCGGCAGCACGCTGCCAGAAAGCATCGAAGCCTGCGGGCTTGACCGGCTCGGGCGAGAACGCCGACGGCCTCCAGCCAAACGTGCAGAAGCCTGAGGTGAAAGTTTTTTCCGTGTGCTGGACCTTCACCCGCAAGTCGTAGAAACCCGGTGCCAGCGCATCCACGGGAACCGGGATGGTGAACAGGTTGTCGATATCCAAGCGGCATTCCCCGGAGAGAATCGGCGCCTCCACGCAATTGTGGCAGAGCTGCCATTCCAAGCGGTAAGCCCGCAGCGCCGACTGGCACTTCACCACACCATCGCTGGCCTCCTCAAAGAGAAAGTCGGACTTTTGGCTGAAAAAAAACACATCCTTCGAGCGGGGAGTCGAATGGTCCAAACCATAGCTTCTGCGTAGATTGACATTCATATGGGCAAAATGAATCGCTCGTATTCCATGGCTTGGAGTGTAAGCCGCATAAAAGGCCGAAGGCAACAGCCTCCGAAAATGATCTCCCGTTTTCGCTGGAAATTCCGGCGGCGCAGGTTACAACTGGTGCAACCCAATTCTTGAAATGCCCGCTGACTACAACAAAGATCCCGATCCCTACCTCGACTTGGATGAAGATGCGGCCGGCGAACTCGGCGACAAGGTGCAGGCGGTCCGAGCCGAACTCGAAAGCCTCAAACAGAAGCAGGAGGAGATCGAGCGGGAGAAGAGCCGGCTCGAAGAGCTCAAGCGGCGCCAGGACGAACTCGACACCGGCCGCTCGGAAATGCTCGACAAGCTCACCCGCTCGCTCGTCGTCGTCCAGCGCGAGGTCGAGGAGACGCAGAAGCGGCTCGAACAGCTCCACACGATTTACAACGCGTTCACCCAGCACCTGCGGCAGCTCGAAGCGATCAACGCCAGAGGCTGGAGCAGCAACGATCTCCCGAGGGAGCTCAGCAAGGCGATCAGCTCGGTGGAGGATGCGCGGGCGGAGTATATCAAAGCCCAGGCCAAGATTTCTTCCGAGCCCGCCGCCACCGGCGAGGCGAACCCGTTGGGCGGGATGGACGGCGATTACGCCATGTATGAGGACCGCGGGTTCTTCTACTGGCTGAAAAGCGGTTTCGCCTTCACCCTTCCCCTCCAGGTTCTCGCCGCGATCGGCCTCCTGGTTTGGATCTGGTCCGTTCTCTCGACAGCGAAATAACCCATGGCGCGTCCCCCTGCCCGCTCGAACAAGCTGACCGCGGAAGAAATACGTTTGCAGAAAGAGGCGGAAACGCTCCACCGCAAGAAACAGGAACTCGAGCGGCAACTCCGCATGTTGCCGGCGCAACTCCAGGCGAAACGAACGAAGGAAAAAGAACTGGCGAGGCACCGCGTGGAAATGACCTCGCCCGCGATCTCCCTGAACGGAACCCGCGGTGTCAGGAGCTCGAAATCCAACGGGAAACGCCGCCCGTTGCCCGCCCGCGAGCTCCAGAATGCCCGGATCAAATTCCTCGTCCTCTGCCTGATCTTGGCGACGATCGGGCTTCTGCTCTGGCGCTCGCTCCCCTGACGACGAGGCAGTCTGTTGGAGGGACGACCGCCGTGTCGTCCGTGGATAAGCAACGGACCGGACAGCGCCCCGATCAAGTTGCTCCGGGGTTCTTCATGCTCCGTTCGCGGCTTTTTTTCCCTTGTAGAATTTCACGATGGCGGAAACCAGGCCGGGGATGTCGTGCACGCCCGCCTCGACATCCACGGACATCCCGAGTTTTTTCATCGTGCGGGAGGTGACCGGGCCGATGCTGGCATGGCAGAGTCCGGGAGGAACGGGGAGGTTCAATGCGTGGAAGTTTTCCGCGGTCGAGGAGCTGGTGAAGGTGACCAGGTCCGCGCCCTCCTCGCGAAACCGGCGGATCCCTCCGCACACATCTTCGGTCTCGGGAACGGTGCGGTAGGCGGGGACATCATCGACGATCGCCCCGAGCCGGGCCAGCTCGGTGGCCAGCACATCGCGGGCCCCCTCCGCGCGCGCCAGCAGGATCTTCAAATTCTCCACGCTGGTTTCCTTCTGGAGCGCTTTGATGAGGTCTTCCGCGACAAATTTTTCCGCGCACACATCGACCTGGAGGTGGAACGTGCGGACCCTCGCGGCGGTCTCGGGACCGACGGCGGCGATCCTCGCGGCCCCCAGGTCGCGGGCGTCGTGGTAGATCTCGAAGAAAGCTTTGAAAAACGCATCGACCCCGTTCGCGCTGGTGAAAACGATCCAGTCGTAGGCGTGGCTGTAGGCGACGGTCTCGTAGAACACCCGCTTGTCGGGCGCGGGTTCGAGTCGGATCATCGGCATCTCGAAGGCCTCGGCCCCGAGCGCCCGCAGGCGGGAGACGAGGTCGCCGGCCTGGTGCCGGGTGCGCGTGACCGCGATCCGCTTCCCGAAAAGCGGCAGCGCCTCGAACCAGTTCAGTTTGGCCCGGAGGTCCACGACTTCCCCGAAAACCGCAACGGCCGGAGGCTGGAAGTCGGCCGCCGCCGCCTTGGCCGCGATGTCCCGAAGTTTTCCGGCGAGCGTCTGCTGACGCCCTGTGGTCGCCCAGCGGATCAGGGCGACCGGCACGTCCTTGTCCATGCCCGCTGCCATGAGGCCGTCGGCAATCGCCTCCAGCCGTTTGATGCCCATGAGCATGACTTTTGTCCCCGGCGCGCGGGCCACGGCGTCGAAATCCACCGAGGTCTCCGGCTTGGACGGATCCTCATGCCCGGTGAAAATCGTGAGCACGGTATTGTGGTCGCGATGGGTGACCGGGATGCCCGCATAGGCGGGGCCCGCGATCGCGGAAGTCACCCCGGGAACGACCTCGAACGCGCACCCGGCCTCCGCTAGGGCGACGGCTTCCTCGCCGCCTCTCCCGAACAGAAACGGATCTCCCCCCTTGAGCCTCACGACGGTCTTTCCCGACTTCGTCCTCTCCACGAGAAGGGCGTTGATCTCCGGCTGCGAGAGCGTGTGCCGGCCGGCTTTCTTGCCCGCGCAGAGGATCTCCGCGCCTTCCTTCACGTATCCGAGAAAAACCGGGTTGCTCAAATAATCGTACACCACAACGTCCGCGATCCCGATGCACTCGCGCCCTTTGAGCGTCAGGAGCATCGGGTCGCCGGGACCGGCCCCTACCAGATAACAGATTCCATGGGTCATCCGCTGAAGATGCAGGGAAAACCGGCCCGGATCAAGGCAATGGGGTCAGGCGACAGGAAAGCTGATGAATCCTTGATCTGCGGGCCGCCGGCAGGGATTTATTTCGCGGCATCGAGCGCCTGGTCGAGGTCGGCGAGGATGTCGGCGATGTTTTCGATGCCGACCGAGAGGCGGATGTAGTCCTGCGAGACGCCGGTGGTTTCCTGCTCGATGGCCGTGAGCTGCTGGTGGGTGGTCGAGGCCGGGTGGATGACGAGGCTCTTCGCGTCGCCGATGTTGGCGAGGTGCGAGAACAGCTTCACCGAGTTGATGAATTTTTTCCCCGCGTCGAGCCCGCCCTTGATCCCGAAGCCGACGATGCCGCCGAACCCGCCCCTGAGGTATTTTTTTGCGGTGGCGTGGTTGGAGTTGTCCGGCAGTCCGGGGTAGGTGACCCATGCGACCGCCGGGTGGTTTTTCAGATGCTTCGCGACGGCGAGGGCGTTTTCCGAGTGCCGCTGGATCCGCAGCGGCAGGGTTTCGAGCCCCTGCAGGAACTGGAACGCGTTGAACGGGCTGAGCGCCGCTCCGATGTCGCGCAGGAGCTGGACGCGGACTTTCAGGATGAAGGCGACATTTCCCATGCCCGGCACGTTGCCGAGCGCGTCCCAGAAAACGAGCCCGTGGTAGCTGGGGTCGGGCTCGGTGAATTCCGGGAACTTCCCGTTGTTCCATTTGAACTTTCCGGAATCCACAATCACGCCGCCGATCGAGGTCCCGTGGCCGCCGATGTATTTCGTGGCCGAGAGGACGACGATGTCCGCGCCGTGGTCGATCGGCTTGACGAGCCCGACGCCGACCGTGTTGTCCACGACGAACGGGATCTCCGCCTCGTGCGCGATTTTTGCGATCGCCTCGAAATCCGGGACGTCGAGCTTCGGGTTGCCGATCGTCTCCGCGTAGATCGCGCGGGTTTTCGGGGTGATCGCCTTGCGGAATGCCTCGGGGTCTTTCGAGTCCACGAAGACGACCTTCCGGCCGAGCTTCGGAAACGTGTAATGGAAGAGCTGGTAGGTTCCGCCGTAGAGGTTGTTCGCCGAGACAATCTCGTCGCCGACCTGCGTGATGCCCAGCAGCGCGAGCGTCGTGGCCGCCTGCCCGGACGACACCGCCAGCGCCCCCGTGCCGCCCTCGAGCGCGGCCATCCGCTTCTCGAAGACATCCGTCGTCGGGTTCATGATCCGGGTATAGATGTTCCCGAATTCCTTCAGCGCAAAAAGGTTCGCGGCATGCTCGGTGCTTTTGAAGACATACGAGGTTGTCTGGTAGATCGGGACCGCCCGCGACCCGGTCGTCGGATCCGGAACCTGGCCCGCGTGCAAAGAGAGAGTTTCGAAGCGATGTGACATAAGGAGAAAACCAATAGCCGAGGATTTTCAAAGCGCAAGTCGCGGCGTGCGCCGCAGGGTGAACGCATTAAAACTGCACCTCGCGGCGCTGCCTTCTGGGGAGCATACACGGGTGTGGTTTCCGGCGTCCCGCCGGAAAATCGTGTCGGCGGGACGCCAACCCGCACACGCGGGAGGCTCTCCCCGGAAGTCTCGGTTTCAACGGGTCTTGTAGCTCGGGAACGAGCGAGGTTCAGCAGACCCGTGAAGGGACCGATTTTCTGCGTCGGCGAATGGCGACAAACACCACCGCGATTCCGGCAGCGAAGAGCGCCCAGGTCGCGGGTTCGGGGACCAGCGCGATGCTGTTTCCGCCGTAGGTGTAGTCAATCGTGTAGCCGGTTGGCAGATTGATGACCGTTCCAAAGTGGTTGAACGAACTATCGAGCGAGCCGTAGGTCGCGAAAATGTAGGCCGACTGGGTGAGGCTGCCGCCGAGGCTGGAGAAGGACACGGTCGATGTGTTCTGGAGTTTGAGCACTCCGGTGATATTCAATGTGTCAATCGTGCCAGCGCCCGTTCCGTTCCACTGGATGGACAGGGTGTTGACGAGGTTGAGGCTTTTTACGCCGAACGTGCCGATTGAGTCGAGGTCGCCCGGGGCGATAATGCCGTTGACCGTCACATCACCGGCGACGGATCCGGCTCCTCCGAGAGTTGCGCCCGACGACACATTCACCGCGCCGGTGCCGGTGTTGCTGCCGTTCACGAGCAGCGTGCCTGCGGAGACCGTCGTGGTTCCGCCGAAGGTATTTGTCCCGCTCAGGACCTGCGTGCTCGTGTCGTCCTTGGTCAGATTTCCCGCCGCCCCGCCGATGGCGCCGGCGAAATTGGTGTTTCCGGATGAGGTGCCGACCGTCAGCGTGTTCGAGCCGAGGGTCACGACCGAGGTGGATGCGCCGGTCAGCGAGGCGACGGACTGGCTCGCTCCCAAGGTTAGGGTCGAACTCCCGCTGCCTGATTGATCCATGCTCACCGCCGTGCGGCCATTGGCGGTCGGCAGAGCGTTCGTAACATTCGCCGCGAGCGTGGCCCCGTTGATGAGGGAGGTCGGGCCGTTGTAGGTGTTGGCCACGTTCATGTTTGCCGTGGTGCCATTCACGACCAGATCGGAGTTTGCGCTCGATCCGCTGATGGCGGCACCGGAAACATTGATGGTGCCGCCCCCGGCGAGGGTGAGGGTGGTGCCGTTTTTCACAAGGCCGCCGGTTAGGTTCAATGTGCCGCCTCCGGCGTTGATGGTGGCGTTGCTGGATGCGGTGATCTGGCCGGCATACGTGCTTGTTCCGCTGTTCACCAGTGCCCCGCCGCTGCTGATGCCCGTGCCTTTGATGTCGAGCGCCTCGGCGGTCGAGTAGTTGACCCCGGTGAGTTTCAGCGCGGCCCCGCTGGCGACGGTGGTGCCCGCCGCGTTGGTGCCGAGCGCATTGTTGGCCGTTACCTCCAGCATTCCGGCGGAGATTGTCGTGAGCCCGGTGAAGGAGCTGTTGCCGGAAAGCGTGAGCGTGGCCGAGGAGTTGTTCAGCGTGACGGTGCTGCCGCTGCCGGCGATCTTTCCCTGGAAGGTGCTGTTGCTGGAACTGGTGTAGTTCACGCTGCCGGTGATCGTGCTGTTGGAGTTTCCGGCGGAGATCGCGCCGCCGGTTACGGCCACGCCGCTGCTGGCGGTGAGGTTGGCGTCGTTGCCGATCAGGAACGTGCCGCTGCTGGTGGTGACCGCGCCGGTGACGCTGCCCGCGCCGTTCCAGTTGCCGCCCGTCACGCCCAGGGTTCCCGCGATGTTGCCGGAGGCCTTGTTGATGATGCCGCTGCCGGTGAGTGTCGCGTTGCCGTTCACCGTGCCGGAGCCCGACAGCGTGCCCGCCGTGCCGACGGCGACCGTGCTGCCTGCCGCCGTCGAGCCGGTGAGCAAGAACGTGCCCGCAGTGATGGTGGTCGCGCCCGTGTAGGTGTTCGTGCCGGAAAGGGTGAGGGTGGCTGAAGCGTTGTTGAGGGTGACGGTGTTGCCGCTGCCGGCGATCTTGCCCTGATAGGTGCTGCTGGTGGAGCTGGTGTAGTTGACGCTGCCGGTGATCGTGCTGTTGGTGTTGCCAGCGGAGATCGAGCCTCCGGTTACGGCCACGCCGCCGTTGGCGGTGAGGTTGGCGTCGTTGCCGATGAGGAACGTGCCGCTGCTGGTGGTGACAAGCCCGGTGACGCTGCCCGCCCCGTTCCAGTTGCCGCCCGTCACGCCGAGCGTGCTGCCGAGCGTGCCGCTGGTGAGATTGATCGTTCCTCCGTTCAATGTCGTCGCGCCGCTGACGGAACCGCTCGTTCCGGTCAGGGTGCCGTTGCCGACGGCAAGCGTGCCGGTGAGTGCGCCATTGTTAGCGAGAGCCGCGCCGGAAGCCAGGGTCACGCCGTTGGTCGAGGTGGACCGTGCCGCTGAGGGTGTTGCCGGTGCTGTTGAAAGTCGTCACGCCCGTGAGCGTCAGCCCCGTGCCGTTGACCGTGGCGCCGGTCACCCCGGTCGTGCCCGCCACCGAGCCGCTGCCGCCGAGGGTGGCTCCGGAGGCAACGGTCATGTTGCCGCCGGCGAACGCGGAGTTCAGGGCGAGCGTGCCGTAGTTGACGCTGATTCCGCCACTGGTGCTGATGGCGTTGTCCAACTGCACCGTGCCGGTGGTGCCGGAGGAGCCGATGGCGATGGCCTTGTTGTTGGTTGCCCATGTGCCGGTGATGAAATCCACCGTGCCGCCGGTCGCGGCCTGCAGGGTGGTGGTGTAGTTGGCCGCCGTGGTGTTGAGCGTGATGCTGCCGGAGAAGGTGGAGATGCCGGTCGTGTTGGTGCCGCCGATGGTGGCATTGTAGGCCGCCGTGTTGGTCGCCGACCCGACCGTGATTGGGCGGGCGACGGTGAAGGCGCCGTTGATGAGAACAGATGGCGCATCGCCGGCCGCTGTTGATCCGTTGCCGAGCACGAGAGCGCTGCTGGCATTGCCGAAGGCTCCGGCGCTGCCGCTCGGAGCGTTCGCGCCCGCCACCAGACCGCCCGCCTGAACCGTCGTCGTGCCGGTGTAGGTGTTCGCGCCCGAGAGGGCGAGCGTTGAGGAGCCATTGTTCATGGTCACCGTGCTGCCGCTGCCAGCGAGGACGCCTCCAAACGTGCTTGCTGTGCCACTGGTGTAGCTGAGGTTGCCGGTGATCGTGCTCGTGCCACTGCCGCTGGCAATGCTGCCGCCTGTCACATTCAGGCCTCCGTTGGCTGCCAGGTTCGCGCCCGAGCCGATGGTGAACGTGCCGCTGCTGGATGTGACCGCGCCGGTGACGCTGCCCGCCCCGTTCCAGTTGCCGCCCGTCACGCCCAGCGTGCTGCCGAGCGTGCCGCTGGTGAGATTGATCGTTCCGCCGCTCAAGGTTGTTGCACCGCTGACGGAACCGCTCGTTCCGGTGAGGGTGCCATTGCCGATGGCAAGCGTTCCGGTCAGCGCGCCATTGTTAGCGAGAGCCGCGCCGGAGGCCAGGGTCACGCCGTTGGTTGAGGTGACCGTGCCGCTGAGGGTGTTGCCGGTGCTGTTGAAAGTTGTCACGCCTGCGAGTGTCAGCCCCGAGCCGTTGACCGTGCCGCCGGTCACGCCGGTCGTCCCGCTCACCGAACCAGTGCCGGTGAGGGTTCCGTTGCCGACAGTCATGTTGCCGGTGAGCGCACCATTGTCTGCCAGGGCTGCACCGGAGGCCAAGGTCACGCCGTTGGTCGAGGTGACCGTGCCGCTGAGGGTGTTGCCGGTGCTGTTGAATGTCGTCACGCCCGTGAGTGTCAGCCCCGAGCCATTGACCGTGCCTCCGGTCACCCCGGTCGTTCCGCTCACCGAACCAGAGCCGGAGAGGGTACCGTTACCGACAGTCATGTTGCCTGTGAGCGCGCCATTGTCTGCCAAGGCCGCACCGGAGGCCAGAGTCACACCGTTGGTCGAGGTGACCGTGCCGCTGAGGGTGTTGCCGGTGCTGTTGAATGTCGTCACGCCCGTGAGTGTCAGCCCCGAGCCGTTGACCGTGGCGCTGGTCACCCCGGTCGTGCCCGCCACCGAGCCGCTGCCGCCGAGGGTGGCTCCGGAGGCAACGGTCATGTTGCCGCCGGCGAACGCGGAGTTCAGGGCGAGCGTGCCGTAGTTGACGCTGATTCCGCCACTGGTGCTGATGGCATTGCTCAGTTGCACCGTGCCGGTGTTGGTGGAGGAGCCGATGGCGATGGCCTTGTTGTTGGTGGTCCATGTGCCGGTGCTGAAGTTCACCGTGCCGCCGGTCGCGGCCAGCAGGGTGGCGGTGTAGTTGGCCGCCGTGGTGTTGAGCGTGATGTTGCCGGTGTAGGTGGAGGTGCCGGAGGTGTTGCTGCCGCCGATGGTGGCATTGTAGGCCGCCGTGTTGGACACCGACCCGACCGTGATGTTGCGGCCCACTGTGTAGGCGCCGTTGATGAGAATAGATGGCGCATTGCCGGCTGCTGTCGATCCGTTGCCGAGCACCAGAGCGCTGCTGGCGTTGCCGAAGGCGCCGGCACTGCCGCTCGGAGCGTTCGCCCCCGCCACCAGGCTGCCTGCCTGAACCGTCGTCGTGCCGGCGTAGGTGTTTGCGCCCGAGAGGGCGAGTGTTGAGGAGCCATTGTTCATGGTCACCGTGCTGCTGCCGCCAGCGATGACGCCTCCAAACGTGCTGGCCGTGCCGCTGGTGTAGTTGAGGCTGCCGGTGATCGTGCTCGTGCCACTGGCGTTGGCAATGCTGCCGCCTGTCACATTCAGGCCGCCGTTGGCTGTCAGGTTTGCGCCGGATCCAATGGTGAACGTGCCGCTGCTGGAGGTGACCGCGCCGGTAACGCTGCCCGCGCCGCTCCAGTTGCCGCCCGTGACGCCCAGCGTGCTGGAAAGCGTGCCGCTGGTGAGATTGATCGTTCTGGGGTGGACCCCGTTTTCGAACCAGCAGGAGCTAAAATAAGCTATGGCATGCGGGTGGGATTTGGACTCTACGTGTTGGTTGTGGAGGTATCAACCTCCGATTGGAATGGATCTCCGATTTTTTGG
>Ga0316231_1000476_pt1 | contig 56619 bp, 51 predicted proteins | sample TBH18027metaG_FD_206002 | JGI IMG/M metagenome (GOLD analysis project Ga0316231, IMG submission 206002) | Freshwater microbial communities from Trout Bog Lake, Wisconsin, USA - TBH18027 | ecosystem: Environmental > Aquatic > Freshwater > Lake > Hypolimnion/Profundal zone | place: USA: Wisconsin... | reverse complement strand
TTAACGAGACAGAGCGGATGGTTGTTACAAGAGTCTTTGATGCCCCGCGAGAATTGGTTTGGAAGGCGTGGACAGACCCGAAATATGTGATGCAGTGGTGGGGGCCGAAGGGCTTTACTGCGCCCGTTTGCCAGATGGATTTTCGCGTTGGGGGGAAACTTCTCTGCTGCATGAAGGCGCCGGGTGGGCAGGAGTTCTGGAATGCCGTTGAATACCATGAGATTGTTCCCTACGAGAAGATCGTTTCCCTGATGTATTTTTCCGACCCGAAGGGAAACAAGGTTGAGCCAGCGCAGTATGGAATCGAACATGAGGCCATAGACGGTGCGTACGACGTGACCATCTTTGAGGATCTCGGAAACGGCCAGACGAAACTCACCTTCATTGGAAATGAACCCATGGAGAGCGCAAAGAACAGCGGGCAACTCGAGGGCTGGAACCAGATACTCGATAAAGTTGCCGCAGTTGTTGCGGGGCTAGCGCAGGCGAAATAAGAAGTTGAAGTTTTGACGCTCGTCGTACGCTAGATACAGCTAAGGGTGACGGGAGGCGGCTTAGTTCGGACTCTCGTCACTCCGAATAGTCGCCGGGTACCCCGCCTTCGCGCGATGCGTTTCGGCGCTAAGGTGGGAAGCAACGCGTTCCCATCTAGCGCACCGGGGTTTTATCTCCCGCTCGTCTTCGAGCCGTCGACTCTGACTCAATCTCAACGGGTTCGGCTCACCGAGCGCGCAGAATTTAATTTCGATGGCAACCGAAGGTCACAAAATGAGATTGGCGTGAGTACTGTGGTCGTATCAACCCTTGCGTCGTGCGAATCACTTTACGGGAAGAACGAAGAGTTGAAAAGGCAAAACGGGAAATCTGCAGGGACCGACTGCATCGCCTCCCACCTTAGCGTCGAACAGCACGACGCGAAGGTGGGGCACCTGCGTTTCAAATGCACAACAGTTACAGCCAAGTCGCTCTCTACACCCGGCGCAGCCAAACCTCCTGCACCCTGTGGTCCTCGCCTTTCTGCATCACCACCTGTGCGCGCTCTCGGGTAGGAGCCACGTTTGTCACCAGGTTCACCAGATTGATGCGGTCCCAAATGTCAGTCCCAAACGCCCTCGCTTCGTCGTCGCTCATCTTGGAAACGTGATGGAAAAACGAACGCGGACTCCGGAAGGCCGTATTCCTCAGCAGCATAAAGCGCTCCATGTACCACTGCCGAATACTTGCTTCCTGGGCATCCACGTAAATTGAAAAGTCGATCAGGTCACTGGCGAATATCTTAGGGGTGCGGATGCCTCCCAGCAGGTTCAACTGCAGCAAATTCAGGCCTTCCAGAATCAGAATCTCCGGCCTCCGGATTTCCAGAAACTCGTTCGGAACAATGTCATAGCTGTCGTGCGAATACACTGGAACGTTCAAAGTCTTCGCACCCTGTCGCAGCGCGATCATAAAGTCCAGCATCTTGCGCAGATCGTAGCTCTCCGGAAAACCTTTCCGCTCCATCAGACCGCGCTCTTCCAGCACCTTGTTTGGAAACAGAAATCCATCGGTCGTAACCAGTTCCACCGCGGAATGATCTCCCCAGCGGGAGAGGACCTCGGCCAGCACGCGCGAGAACGTGCTTTTGCCCACTGCCACGCTGCCCGTCACGGCAATGATGTACGTAGGCCGCGCGCTCGGACGCCCCAGGAACGAATCTTTCACCCGCACCAGCCCGTGAGCCGTAGCAATGTGAATATTCAGCAAACGGCCCAGCGGCAAATAGACCGTCTCTACCTCTTCCAACGAGACCGGGTCATTTAATCCGCGTAGCGCGTCCAGGTCCTCATGGCTGATCTCCAGAGGCATGTTGGCTCGCAGCTTTGCCCACTGCTCACGGCTGAATTTGTCATACAGATGCGGAAACATTCCATGCATCTCTTTTATGCTGCGACCTACTTCTATCTTGCCGTCCCCCATCCCAACCCTTTCGAAGTTCCTCGGACTCGCGCACAACGCGTTCAGCTCACAAACATGCCCTTCTAGTGTAGGGCACTCTCGCGGACGCCGTCACGTTTGTCTCTCCTTCGGGCACAGGTTCCCGTCTCGCCCAGGCATCCGCAGGCTGCCCCATAAGCATCACATTTATAACCCTGAAACCTCTCAAACTGAGCTCAAGGTACAATTGTCTCAGTATCGGCCCAGCCCAGGTAAGAAACTGGACTTCGTCGGCTACTACAACTAAATAGCTCGGAAGTTCATTCGTTCTATCGCGATGACGCTCTCTGAAGCCACCACACTCGTACGAGGAAAGGTCGGGTTCGATGAGAGTTCATCTCGTAAATCCCAGCGACAATTCGTTTGGCACCGCCGTCATCACCCCGCGATGGCTTTTTGTGCTGGCAGCAGCAACTCCCCGAATTGCTGGAGACCCGATTCTCGTAGATGAGTCTCTCGAGCCGATCATGCCCGAAAGCATCATGCCAGGAGACATTGTCGGCGTAAGCGTGCATACGGGAAACGCTCTGCGTGGATACGAGGTCGGACGCCTGGCGCGAGCCCGGGGCGCATGGGTAGTTTACGGCGGAATTCACGCTACGCTATTTCCCGAGGAAGCCTTCGAACTTGGTGAAGCCCACTCCGTAGTCAAGGGAGATGGAGATATCGCCTGGGGCAAGGTTGTGACGGATTGCATTGCGGGCAAGCCCGGCAGAGTCTACGAAGGCGGACGCATTGAAGGCTCCGACTTTTTACCTGCCCGGTGGGATCTCATTCAGCCGGACAAGTATATGTGGGCCTCCGTGCAGACGATTCGCGGATGCCCAAAGCACTGCTCTTTTTGCAGTGTGTGGCGCACCGATGGCCAGCGCCCGCGGCAGCGCCAGTATCAGCGGGTGATCGATGAAATTGTCGATCTGCGCCGCCTCGGCTTCCGCTTCATTGCCTTGGCCGATGACAACTTCTATCCCGTGACCTTGACCGATCTCCGCCTCGCCCGCGAACAAAACAACCTTGCCAAAGTGGAGGAGTTAACCGCAATCCGCAACGAGCGTTTCCAACTCATGGAAGAGCTGGCAAAGTTGCCGAAAGACATGGTCTTCTTCACCCAAATCACCATGGAGGCCGGGGAAGACGGCGAGTATCTTGACGCCATGCGCAAAGCCAATATCAAGGGTGCACTGGTAGGGGTGGAGGCCGTGACGCCCGAGGGACTGAAAGCGGTATTCAAGGACTTCAACTACTCAGGTGAAGCACTGGCAAAGCAGTTGCAAACCTTCAAGCAGCATGGCGTGCATGTGCTGGGCTCGTTCATCTTCGGCCTCCCCACGGACAAACCGGAAACCTTCGATGCCACGGTCGCCATGGCTATCAAAGCCGGCGTAACATTCGCGCAGTTCGTAATGATGACGCCGTTCCCCGGCACAGTCGATTTCATTCGCTGGGAAAAGGAACAGGCCAGTCATCCAACATTGGTCGATGGAGTGCCGATCACGCGCTACTGGCTGATTCCAATCGCTGTACGTCCCAAAATGTTTACGCCCCATCCCTCGATGAGTACCGATGAGATTCGCGTACGAACCCAAAAAGTCTGGGACAGGTTCTATAACTGGCGCGCGATCTGGGAAAGATCGGAATGCACTCCGACCCTGCGCGCCAGGCTCGGTTTCATCTTCCTATCCAAGCTGTATCGCCAGATGTATGCTGGCACCGGAATTTCGACCGATAGCGCGCGCCGAAAGAAATCCAAGACCTGGGCGCGCTGGACAGCAAGCCAGTGCCGGAAGCTTTTCCAGGCCAAACCTATGCCCGAACTGCGGTCTCCTGAATGGCATCTGACGTCTGCGCCTATGCTGCTGCGTCGTCCGGCCACTTTTATAGCTGAACCACAGGATGACGGGGCGCCGTTCGTCTTCATTCGCAAAGCCTGAACTACGCTTTCAGCCCCAACGTTGGCAGGAACTTTGGCGGCTTGCGAATCTTCGTCGCCTGTTCGAATGCATACGCAATCCTGATCAGCGCAGGCTCACTCCAGGCGCGTCCAAAAAAGGAAACACCCACTGGCAAGCCCATGATGAATCCCGCCGGGACGCTCACACTGGGGTATCCCGCAATTGCGGCTGCGCTGGTGCTTCCACCACTCACGTTGTCACCGTTCACCAGGTCCGTAAGCCACGCCGGACCTCCAGTTGGGGCAACCAGCGCATCCAGTTTGAATTTGTCCATCGTGGCATCAATACCTTCCGTGCGCGCCATGCGAAGATTGTTTGCCAACGCGTCGAGATATTCCTTGGTCGTTAGCGGGCCTTTGGCCTCGGCCTTCGTAAATGTGTCCTGCCCGAAATATGGCATTTCTCTGTCGCGGAGCCGCTCGTTGAACTTGATCACGTCGGCAAGCGAATGCACCTGCGCATCCGGGCCCAACCTCGCCAGGTAAGCATTCAGATCGGCTTTCAATTCGTACATCAGCACCAGCAGTTCGTTATCATTCGTCTTGCCAATCGTGTCGATGTCCGCTGGATCTACCAGCGTTGCTCCCTGTTTCTTCAGAACATCGAGCGACTGCTCCATTAGCGCGTCCACGGAATCGCTGAATCCGAAATACTTGCGCACCACGCCAATGCGGCTACCTCGCAAACCGTTCGGGTCAAGGAATCGTGTGTAATCAGCAACGGTCTTATCGCGTCTTGCGAGCGTGGCCGTGTCGTCCGCGTCTGCACCTGCAAGCGCTCCCAGCAGTATGGCGGCATCGCGCACCGTACGGCACATCGGCCCAGCCGTATCCTGCGTATGCGAAATGGGAATGATCCCGCTGCGGCTGATCAGGCCCACTGTCGGCTTAATGCCGACAACACCATTCGCCGAAGACGGACACACAATCGATCCATCGGTTTCGGTGCCGACCGCCGCTGCGCACAGATTCGCAGACAACCCCGCGCCAGAGCCGGAACTCGATCCGCACGGATTGCGATCAAGTACATACGGATTCCGTGTAAGTCCGCCACGAGCGCTCCAGCCGCTGGTCGAATGGCTTGAGCGAATATTCGCCCACTCGCTTGGGTTGGTCTTTCCGAGAAGGATCGCGCCCGCCGCCCGCAGTCTCTTCACCACAAATGAATCGCTCGCCGGCTTTGCTCCAACCAACGCCAGCGACCCTGCAGTCGTCATCATGCGGTCAGCGGTATCGATGTTGTCTTTGATCAGAACAGGGATACCGTGAAGTGCGCCCCGCGGCCCATTCTCCTTGCGTTCCTTGTCCAGTGCATCCGCGATGGATAGCGCGTCGGGATTCGTTTCAATTACGCTGCGAATCGCCGGCCCGTTCCGGTCGATGGCATCGATACGTGAGAGGTACTTCTCCGTGATCGAACGCGCTGTAAATTTCCCCGAAGTCATACCGGCTTGAAGCTCGGCGATGGAAAGCTCGTCGAGTTCGAACCCAGGTACTTCTGGCCCCGCGTTGGAACGCGCCCTGGCTTCCGCTGCGGCTGCACCAGAGCTAAGTACCGGAGAAAACGCCACAGCCACGCCGCTCATCACACTGGCTCCCAGGAAATATCTCCGTGAAGATAACCCGCGAGCATCGCTTGAATTCCCTTTTGATTTCAATGGCGTTTGCCTCTCCGATTAACCGTGTCCGGACTTGTTCACACAGAGTTGGTCATCTTAGCTCAAAAACGCTCCGATCCCAATAGGCGCATGACGATCAAGCGACTGGAAAAACAGACCGACGGCCTAATCGGCACAAAAAAAAAGGCCACCGGACGCCCGGTGGCCAAGTCGCAGAGTTCAGAGCTTAAGAAGGTGCTTCCCGAAAATATCTAATCACGTTCCAGCGTAGCTTTTGCTATCGCTGAGAACAGGCAGGACATGAGTCCCGCACCTTTATAGCTCGCTCTCATACACTGCACATTTCAATCCATCTCCAAACAATTCCGTAGGTCATTGATGGTGTGGAAGTTACCAACTCTTAAGCCAGATCTTCAATCCGGAACTTCTATGAAAACCAGAACACCTTGGGCGAATCTCTCCGGTTTTCGGTAGATTCTCTTTATATTTTGACCTGTAGCGCTCGCTCAATCTCCCGGGCTGCCGCCAGTGCCTGCCAATCCTTACCCCACGCCGCGCTCACCTGCACGCCCACCATCCGGGCGCATGGCAACGTGACCGTCGGCCAACCCAACACATTGAAGGGCCTGGTATTGCGCAGCATCTTCAGTTCCAGGGCGCGCGATTCCGGCCCCGCAAGATCTTCCAGGGTAGGAGGCAGAATCGGAGAAGTTGGGGTCAGTACCACGTCAATGCCATCGATTCCTTCGCGCTGGCGTTCCCGAATCAACTCCAGCTCGCGCCGGGCTTCGATGTACTCCACGATTTGGACTTTCTTTCCGTTCACAATCCGCGGCAGGGTTCGTGGATCATAGAGCGCACCTCGCTCTGCCACCCATTTCTCATGGAAGGCCCAGCTCTCCGCGTTGCTCACCTTGCGGTCTTCACTGACCTCAATCTCCACGTCGCGCAGGCTCCATCCCAATCCACGCACAGCTTCCAGAACGCGCTCAAATCCCGCTTCCACCTCCGGTGCCAGCCCTTCGCAAAAGTATTTACGTGGGACGCCACAACGAAGTCCGCTGGTTTCCGCCCAGCTTTTTCCCTCAGGCGGGGCCTCGTCCGCCAGCACCGCAAACAGCGCTGCCGCGTCTTCCACCGTTCGCGCAAGCGGTCCAACATGGTCATACGAAAACGCCAGCGGAATCACGCCGGAGGCCGGAACCACACCCCAGGTCGGCTTAAATCCAACCACTCCGCAGCATGCTGCAGGCAACCGGATCGACCCCGCGGTATCTGTTCCCAGCGCGCCAAAGCACATCCCCGCTGCCACAGCCGCCGCTGATCCAGAAGACGACCCTCCGCACACCCGGGTACGGTCCAGCGGATTCCGTGCTGCGCCATAAGCGCTGATCACACCGCTGCCGCCGTAGGCAAACTCGTGCAGATTTGTCTTGCCCAGTACAATAGCTCCGGCGGCGCGCAATCTCCTGATGCACTCGGCGTCGGCCTCGGCCGGAGCCGCGCCATCCAGCACATGGCTGGCTGCGGTGGTCCGCATACCCTGCACGTCAATCAAATCCTTGACTGCGACCGGAATGCCCGCCAATGCTCTTTCTCTGCCTCTGGCCGTGCGCGAATCCACGGTAGTTGCCTCGGCCAGTGCTTCAGCCTCGCGCACGCTGATAAATGCACGCAGCTCCTCGTTCTCAGCCGCAATCTTCTCGAGGCAGGAGCGCACCGCTGCGACTGCAGAGACTTCTCCGCGCTCCAGCGCCGTCCGCAACTCCGTCAAACTGCCACTGACAAAAGCGTCTTTCATAGGCTCCCCGTCTCTATTCCCTGCCCACCTTGCCGTGCCCTGCCTCTTCCGCCACAATCGCGATCTCCGCCGCATCTGCCGCCTCAATCACCTTTTCGCGATCCAGCATGAGGCACTTGTTGGCGTCCAATGCCAGGCAGCTTGCACCAGCGTTGACCATTGTCTCAATCGTGTGAATCCCTACCACGGGAACGTCGAATCGCATATCCTGATTCGGCTTCGCAACCTTTACCACCGTCAACTCCCGGCTCAGCGTGCTCGCCTCTCCGCGCAAGCCCTGCAAGAGCTTGCCTGCCCGCAGAATCGCTTCGTCGGTGCCTTCCATGGCTTCGATCGCCACGCAGGCCGCATGAGCAATCACCACTGTCTGCCCAATGTCGAAGCGCGCCACATGATGCGCCACTGCGCGTCCGTAAGTGATGTTGGTTTGTTCCTGATCGGTCGGCGCGCGCCGCGTCAACACTCCTGCCTGCGCCAGCATCGGCTCCAGCAAGGTGGTCGAATTCTGCAGATGGATGCCCTCGTCCGCCAGCACCTTCGCCACTGCGCCAATCAGCGAGTCCGTATTGCGCGTCGCCAGATTTAGCAGCAACTTGGCCAGCTTCCAATCCGGCTTGATCGCACTGAAGATCTGCCTGTGCTTCACCTGCCCAGCCATGATCGCTTCACTGACGCCAGCAGCTTTGAAGGTCTCAATCAGCTTGCCCAGTTCGCCAAGGCTCAGCCAGTGCACAGCAACCGCACCGCGTTTTTCAATCGCGGGATCGGTCTCTTCGCGAATGGCTGCCACTATCACTTCATAGCCCTTCGCCTTCGCGGCATCCAGCACCAGGAATGGAAACTTTCCATTCCCCGCAATCAATCCCAGCCGTGCACCCATCGCTCCGCTCCCTGAGAAGCAAGGTTTCAAAGTTGGAAAGTTTCAAGGTTTCAAAGTTAAAGGCAAAAGCGCCAGAGACATATCGGGCGCGCGAGACACCGGGGTGCCCCGTTCTAGCCTTCCTTTGGCTAGGGGGAGTAGTTGACCCTGCCCTAGGTCTTAACCTTGAAACTTTGAAACCTGCGAAACCTTGAAACCTGGCCCTTGAAACCTTGCTTTATTTCACCACTCCGCGCTCGCTCGTGCGGATAAACTCGACCAGCTGTTTCACGTCCTCGGTCTGTTCTACTTCGAGTTCGATCCGCTCCAGCGCTTGCGTGGTATTGAGCTTTGCGGCCAGCAGCACGCGGAAGGCTCGTTGGATCGCGCGTATTCGTTCTTTGCTGAAACCGCGCCGCTCCAACCCAACCGAGTTCGCGCCATAGGCGTGTACGTCGCGCACAGCACTGGTCTTTGAGAATGGCATAACGTCCTGCGTGATCGTAGTTCCGCCGCCGATGTAGGCATGCGCGCCGATTCGCACGAACTGATGTATGGGGGCCAGCGCTCCCACCTGTGCCCAGTCTTCCAGTGTCACGTGCCCAGCCAGGGTCGCCGCGTTCGGCATAATCACATGGTCGCCAACGAAGCAGTCGTGCGCGATATGCGCATAGGCCATGATCAGGCAATGCGAGCCGATCTTCGTCAACCCGCCACCCTTTACGGTTCCGCGATGGATCGTGACGTACTCGCGAATCTGATTGTGATCGCCAATCTCTAACCGCGTCGGGTCATCATTAAAAGACAGGTCCTGCGGCCCCATGCCGACTACGGCAAATGGAAAGATCCGGTTATGGCTTCCCATCCGGGTCGGTCCGGTCAGGCTCACATGCGAGATTAACTCGCAGTGCTCGCCCATCTCCACATCTGCACCAACCAGGCAAAAAGGCCCAATCGTGCACGACTCTGGAATGCGCGCGCCCGCGTCCACCACGGCACTTGGATGAATGGCCATGCCTACTCCGCCTTTGTTTCTACTGCTTCTGCGGCTGCGGTTCGTTTCACATCCACCAACCGGCAGGTCACCGTTGCTTCGCACACGGCCTTGCCATCAACCGTGATTTTGCCTTCCATCTTCACTGCAGTCGTACGCCACACCACGACGTTCACCTCAATGCGTAACTGGTCCCCCGGAATTACCAATCTGCGGAACTTTGCCCGCTCGATCCCAGTAAATACCGTCAGCATCTCGGCACGGTTCGGAATCTCGGTCATCAGCATGGTTGCGCCAACTTGCGCAATCGCCTCTACCATCAGCACGCCTGGCATAATCGGGTTCCCCGGAAAGTGTCCTCGAAAGAACTCCTCGTTCGCCGTGACGTTTTTGATCGCGACGATTCGTTTCCGCCGCTCAAGCTCAATTACCCGGTCAATCAGCAGAAACGGATAGCGGTGCGGCAGAATTCTTTGAATGTCAGTGCTTTCGAGTGGTAGCTTCGCCAGCACATCGGGCGTAAGGGTAGTGTCATGGAATTCGGTCATTGAACTTCCTGTGGAAAGGTAAAGTAAAGTATATCAGCGAGTGTTCCTCGGACGAACCGCCAGATCAGGTTGTTATGGCCCCTTGGCCACACACCGTAAGCGGCAGACGCAGGATAACTGGCCGAAGTGACTCTTGGACAGTAATGGGAGACTTGAGCGACGCTGGGGTTCTTCGCTGAGGCTCAGAATGACCCCTCTTAGAGCATGCCTGCAGCGCCCTCACCTCCCAAACTGCTTCAGATGATGATCAATATGTTTCCACTGTAAAGCGTTCCACTCCTCGGTAGTCAGCGGCCCAAATAAGGGGTGTTCCGGGCCTTTCTTATCTGGCGCCGCGGCCAGCCGGTTGATCAACTCCACCACTCGCCCACGGTCCGATCCGAAATCTCCTGCCGCCGTCGAAAGCAGCTCTGGTACGGTGGGGGCACTCTTTGGGAAGGGCAGTACATACAGAATCAGGTGCTTCAGCGGGAAGCGATGAAACGCTTTCTTGTTTACCGATGCGGGTGTGATTTCCCCAAGCGACATGGCGAGCGTGTCACTCAGATGGCACAGCATGCGCGATGCGTTGAATTGTCCCCACTTCGCCTTGGCCGCCGGGTTGAGTTGCTGCAATCTCAACACGATCCCATTGCGAGCCGTTTCACTGCGGAGGGTAGGCATTCTGCACCACCTTTCGTTTCGAGAGAATGCTACATGATTTATTACGGTCGCAACTCGAATTATCCCGTATTCTTTTCCCTATACGATGACAACGCGTGCCCGATCTCCGCTCCTTCGCTCACTCAACGCCGAGCTTTCGGCGATGGTCTCCTCCCTCCGGGGTTACGTCGAGCAGGAGTCTCCATCCGCTACGCCCGACGCCATTGCCACGGTTGTCGCGCTCGTCGCCTCGGATTTCGCCGCGATCGGCGGCCGTATCCGGCAGCATAAGTTCGCGGGATACGGCCCGGCGCTGCAGATCGATTTCCCGGGCCCGCGCCGTGCGCCGCGCCTGCTGCTACTTGGGCATACCGATACCGTGTACGCTCTGGGCACGCTGCGCACCATGCCATGGCGCGAGCACCTTGGACGCCTCTCCGGACCCGGCAGTCTGGACATGAAAGCCGGAATTGTCCAGGCGCTATTTGCCCTCAAGGCGCTGCTCGCGCGGGGACCGCTGCCTTGCCCGGTCACAGTTCTGCTCGTACCGGATGAAGAGATTGGGAGCCTCGCCTCGCGCGCGCTTACCGAGCGCCTCGCCCTCCGTTGCGCCGCTGTGCTGGTGCTGGAACCGGGAGCCGGACTTGCAGGCGCCTGCAAGACTTCACGCAGGGGTATCGGACGCTACACGATCCGCGTGCAGGGCGTCGCCGCACATGCCGGACTCAACTTTGAGCGTGGCGCTTCGGCCATCGTCGAGGCCGCTCACCAAGTCATTGCCATCAGCGAGCTCTCCCGGCCAGCTCGCGGTATCACCCTGAATCCCGGACTGATTTGCGGAGGTACACGCCCAAACGTGGTGGCAGATTTCGCCGAAATCGTCGCGGATGTGAGGTTCCTCACTGCATCGCAAGCCGCACAAGTACATGCTGGACTGCATAAGTTGAAAGCTCGCGATCCCCGGTGCAGGCTTGAGGTTTCCGGAGGAGTTGAGCGCGGTCCGTTCGAGCGCTCGAGGGCGACAGCGCGGCTCTACAAGATGGCGGCCCAGGTCGCCGAACAACTTGGATTCGTACTTGGGGAAGCTGCGGTGGGCGGCAGTTCAGACGGAAATTTCACCGCTGCGCTTGGGGTTCCCACGTTGGATGGCCTGGGTGCGGTGGGAGACGGGGCACACTCCCCTAGTGAGTTTGTCGTAGCCCGTGAGATGCCTCGACGTACGGCTTTATTGGCGGAGCTAATTACAACTTTGGCGGCAATTTAAGGCTTTTCAATCTTTGACTCGTCGCCAGCGGTAACCTACACTTAAAGAGAATGCACAGCCTGCAGGTGGAACGAACAGTTCCAAAAGCCTCGAACAGTCTGAGCGAAATGGAGAAAACACAATGTTCGGTGGAAAAATCGGCATCCCGGAACTGCTCGTTATCCTCGTGATTGCTCTCATTATCTTTGGACCCTCAAAGATCTCAGAGCTTGGCAAAGGCCTTGGCGAAGGAATTAAGAACTTCAAGAACTCCGTAAAAGATCCCGAGCCTACCCCCGTTCATCCTCCGACCGAGCCTGAAAAGAAGTAATTTTGGCTTTGGTGTCGGCTGCTGGATAGCTTCAGCCGAGGCACTGTGCAAAAATATTGCTTGGCGAAGCGCCCATCATTTCGGGGCGCTTTTCCTTTCTATACGCGTCAACATTTCACAGACTCGAGCCACCGGCAGTCCCACTACATTGAAGTAGCATCCCTCGATCCGCGGTATCCATCGCGAGGCCCTACCCTGAATGGCGTATGCCCCTGCCTTATCCATTGGCTCGCCGGAGGCAACGTACGCAGCAATGTCCTCCACTGACATCGCCGCAAATTGTACGTCGGTTACCTCGACCTCGACGTCGGCGTTTGCGGTGTTATTGAGATCGCGGAATGCGATACAGACTCCGGTCATCACCTGATGGTGGCGTCCACTCAACTTCAGCAACATGCTTCGTGCTTCGGTTTCGTCTGTCGGTTTGCCCAGGCTCTCGCCCTCGACCACCACCGTCGTATCCGCACCCAGCACCACCGCACCTTCATGGGCAGTTTCGAGGACGGCGAGCGCCTTCTCACGCGCGAGACGTTTCACGTATTCCAGCGGCGGTTCTCCTGGGCGTATGCTCTCGTCCACGTCCGCCGGAGAAACCTCGAAAGAAATCCCTGCATTACGCAGCAACTCAGCCCGCCGTGGTGATTGGGAAGCAAGTATCAGCATCTTTTGATTCTATTTGATCGATTCGTGAGTCGGTCACCCGAATGCGAACGCGGTTTGTAACGCAACCTACCTGACGAAGGCGTCGTCCTACATTGGTGCACACTGCAATTCAGCCATCCGCACTTGGAGCCACGGTTCGGGGCGATCTCGTGGATTTTCAGCTCTGGGCCCCGCGCCTTGATTCGGTCACCCTCCGGGTGTGGCGAGGCAATGAACCGCCACAGGATTTTCCCCTGCTGCGCTTCGCCGATGGATATTGGGGAATCACTCTGCCCGCCGCTCCCGGTGACCAATACCAATACCTGACCGGCTCACTGGCCATACCGGACCCGGTCTCGCGGTTGCTTCCGTCAGGCGTACATGGTCCCACGGAAATCGTCGATCCTTCATTTCCCTGGTCAGACACTCTGTGGCGCGGGCTCCCACTGTCGGACTACGTTTTGTACGAACTTCACGTTGGAACTTTTACCCCTGAAGGTACGCTCAACTCTGCCCTCCTCCGGTTGGATTATTTCCGTGATCTAGGCGTCACCGCCATCGAACTTATGCCGCTCAACGCCGTGCCCGGCTCGCGCAATTGGGGGTATGACGGCGTAGGTCTCTACGCGGTGCAGGCCAATTACGGCGGTCCTGCGGCGCTGCGCCGTTTTGTGGATGCCGCCCATCAGCGCGGACTCGCCGTCGTGCTCGATGTGGTTTACAACCACCTCGGCAATGAGGGTAATTACCTTTCTCTTCTCGGACCGTATTTCACACCGAAACACAAAACTCCGTGGGGAGACGGCGTCAATTACGATGACACTGGATGTACCCACGTCCGCCGCTTCATCGTGGAGAATGCGGTTTACTGGCTCCGCGAATACCATCTCGACGGCCTGCGCCTCGACGCCGTGCAGACCATCAAAGACGATTCTCCCCAGCATATCGTCGCCGAGATCGCCGCGCGTGCTCATCAACTCGCACAAACCGAACACCGTGCCATTGTCGTCACGGTGGAGACCGACGAGAATCTCCCGCGCTATGTTCTCCCTGCAAAACAGGGAGGGTATGGCGCCGACGCCGTCTGGAGCGACGACTTTCATCACGCGATCCATGTGCTGCTCACTGGCGAAAACAGAGGTTACTATCAGGACTTCACCGATCCTGCGCTTCTCCCCCGCGTGCTTTCTGAGCCTTTTGCATTTCAGGGAGAAACATTTCAGTTCTGGCAGGGCCGTCCCCGCGGTGCCCGTGCCTCTGGCGTCCCCCTGCCCTCCCAGATTATCTGCATCCAGAATCACGATCAGGTCGGAAACCGCGCTCTTGGCGAGCGCCTCACGTCGCTGGTCCCCGCCGGAGCGAGAAAATTTGCAGCGGCGCTGCTGCTGCTCTCCCCTCATACTCCGCTGCTTTTCATGGGGCAGGAGTATGACGAGGCCGCACCTTTTCAGTTCTTCACGAGCTTTGAAGATCCAATTATCCAGAAGGCGGTCACCGAAGGCCGCATCCGTGAGTTTGCGGAATTCGGCTGGACCAACGTTCCTGATCCGCAAGATCAGGAGACCTTTGAACGCTCGCGCCTGCAGTGGCCGCAAGGCCCGGCGAATCTCGACATGCTGGACTGGTATCGTACGCTGCTACACCTCCGCCGCGAGTACATACTCCCCGGCCCGCGCACGGGTCACGCCGAGTGGAGTGCGCCCAACGTTCTTAGCGTTCAAACCCCCGCTGATTTCCCACGCCTTCGAATCATTGCGAGTCTCCCCGGCGCAACGCTCCCCGCGCTGGCGGAGAGCGAATGGATTTTGAAATTGGAAAGCGATCAAGACGGATACCGCGTTCAAGTTTTTGCGTGGGTATGAGCGCAATTAGAGCCGCGAAATACAGAGTGGAAGATTTCCCGCCCTATTTCTGCACCGCTCCGCTTGCTGGTTCGCGCTGCACCAACAGAATGCGCTTCACCTGATTTCGATCTAGTGATTGCAGGTTTCCTACGGAGCGAACCAGCACTGTGGTCGCATTCATCGACTCAACGTCCGCAGTCATCGTTGTTCCGTCCCGCATCTCGAGGGTATCGTGGGCCAATGCTCCGAGTTCATAACTCACCGTTCCGCCCGACACGTCATCGGGACCAAACTCTACCGGGAAGGTCCCACTGTTGAACCCCTCGCGCTTGAACTGGAGCAAGTGTTTGCCCAGAGCAAATTCCACCTGCTTTGGCGTAACCCCAACTTCCTCTCCGTCTACCTTCAAGTCGGCGCCGGCCGGAATGGAGTACACCGTAAGCCGTATCTTCTTCGGCGGTGTGGCGGGACCAAGTTCCTTAGGCACGGAGTTTGCCACAATCTTCAGCGATGTAGGCTGTGCCCCCGTTGCGTGAAACGAAACCGTGAACCGGACCTTTTCCCCTTTGCCTAAATTGTTCAACGTGATGTAGCCGCTTCCAATGCGCAGGTTCTCTTTGCTGAAGAAATATGCATCGAACGCTGCTTCCGGAATAGGTTTTGTCCAGAGATTTTCCGCTGTAACATCTACGGTGTACGAGCTTAGGCTGCCAACTGAATTCACTTTGACAAATTTTCCGAACGCGAACCGGACAACCGGATGCTGATCCGATGGCCACGCAATGATCGTAGCTGGTGCTTCCTTGGCTTGGAGGGCTAGTGCAAATAACAGGATGAATGAGAGCACATATTTCATAGAGGTCCTTTGTCGTCCGAAGCATTGTACATGCATCGTTTCAAAGGAAGTGATGTTTCGAAACCTGCGGCACTGAATCCTGCCTTAGAACCTCAGCGCCAGCCCCGTTGAGAATCGTGCTACGTCTTGCCGTCCGCCGTTAAAGCGGGTCTGCAGGTCATCCAGCTGGAGTCGCCAACTCACCCGCGGAATCAAGTGGTAATCAATGCCCCCGCCAATGGCATCCGAAAAGTCAGTCTCGCTGTTCGAGAAAAGGGCGTTCGATTCATGGAGGTGAGAGGCCCCGACCAACACGTGTGCAAATGGCCGAAATTTCCCGACAGATGCCGAGATCCTCGGTCCGAATAGATAGCTTTGCACGCGAGTGGAGGAATCGAGATCCCCGAAATTGAAAGTCGAGATTCGCAGCGTACCATACTGCGCACTCACGTCTGCAACCATTCCGACGTGTGGGACCAGTCGACCTTCCAGTGATCCTTCCCAGCCATTGAGGTTCCCTGTATTACTCGCGCCCGTGTTGCCACGGTAGAACGAATATCCAAGGAACACATTTCCCGCCGTTGGGATTTGTGCGACGCCAGCGACGGTCATCATCATCAGTGCGATTACAATTCCGATTCGTTTTTGCACGGTAACCTCCTGCGAAGGTTCGAATCAAATTCGTCGGCAAGGGTTGCGAGGCTCTCCACACGGCCTATTCCTGCGCAAATGGTAAAATCAGTGAATCACGTAAGCGCAGCCTCGCAATTCGTGCGGGCGTTTGGACTTCGAAAGCAAAGCATGGACCGCACAACGATTCGAAATTTCGCAATTATCGCGCACATTGACCACGGTAAGACCACGCTCTCCGACCGTATGCTGGAGATCACTGGATCGCTCAGCGCCCGCGAGATGGCGGGGCAGGAGCAGGTCCTTGATGCCATGGAGCTTGAACGTGAGCGCGGTATCACGATTAAGGCTCACGCCGTCCGCATGATGTACCTAGCTCAGGACGGGCAAACTTATCAACTCAATCTCATCGATACCCCCGGCCACGTTGACTTCTCCTATGAGGTGTCCCGTTCGCTTGCCTCCTGCGAAGGCGCGCTGCTGGTAGTGGATGCCACACAGGGCGTGGAAGCACAGACCCTTGCCAACAGCTACATCGCCATTAATCACGGCCTCGAAATCATTCCCGTCATCAACAAGATCGATTTGCCCAGCTCTGACGTCGAACGCACCAAGGAGATGATTGAGAGTGCAGTCGGCCTCGATGCCTCCACTGCGCTCTGCATCAGCGCCAAGACCGGCGCGGGCGTTGTCGAAGTTCTTGAGCGGATTGTTCACCGTGTACCTCCTCCCCAGGGCAACATCGATGCACCGCTGCAGGCACTCATATTCGACTCATGGTTCGATAGTTATCGCGGTGTAGGCGTACTGGCCAGGGTTGTCAACGGCCGGCTTTACAAGGGACAGAAGATTAAACTGATGGCCAAGGGCACAACATTTCTTGTGGACTCCATGGGAGTGTTGACGCCCAAGCCGCAGGAGATCGGCGAGCTAACCGCCGGTGAGGTGGGCTTCTTCTTCGCCACCATGAAGACCGTCGGCGACGTAAAAATCGGCGACACCATCACCGATGCAGACAAGCCCGCGAGTGAAGCCATGCCCGGCTTTGAAGACATCAAGCCGATGGTCTTCGCCGGCCTCTACACGGTTGATTCACATGAACACGGATTGCTCCGAGACGCCTTGGAAAAACTCCGTCTCAATGACGCATCATTCTTCTTCGAGCCGGAAAGTTCCACTGCACTCGGCTTTGGATTCCGTTGCGGCTTCCTCGGACTGCTGCACATGGACATTATCCAGGAGAGGCTGGAGCGCGAATACGATCTCGATCTCATCATTACCGCACCTAGCGTGCGATACCTGGTTACGCTCACCAATGGCGAAACGGTCGAGGTCGATAATCCATCACGCTGGCCCGACCCGACGTTGATCGATAAAATTCAAGAGCCAATCATTACCGCGATGATTCTTACCGCCGAAGAATATGTTGGCGGAATTCTGAAGCTCGTCGAAGAGAAACGCGGCAAGCAGAAGAACTTTGAGTACGTCGGCTCCAGTCGCGTGATGATCACATACGAACTCCCGCTCAATGAGATCGTTCTGGATTTCTATGATCGGCTCAAGACGGTTTCACGCGGTTACGCTTCGCTTGACTATCACCTCTCCGGATGGTGGGAGTCGCCGATGGTGAAGCTCGATATTCTGGTTGCAGGCGATCCGGTCGATGCGCTTTCCACCATCATTCATCGGGACTATGCCCACGATCGTGGCAAAGCCCTGGTGACAAAGATGCGCCAACTCATCCCACGGCAGCAGTTCGAGGTCGCAATTCAGGCTGCTATCGGAGCCAAGATTGTGGCCCGCGAGAGCGTGGCGGCGCTGCGCAAAAACGTCATCGCCAAATGCTACGGTGGCGACATCTCACGCAAACGTAAGCTGCTGGAAAAGCAAAAAGAAGGCAAGCGCCGCATGAAGCGCGTCGGCAAAGTGGACATTCCGCAGGAAGCCTTCCTTGCCGTGCTTCGCGTTTCGAGTGAGGAAAGCTGATTTCATCCGCCGAAGATTCAGCAACTTACACCACAGAACGATGGCATGCCATTCTGGGCAATTTCTGTAGGTAATACACACGCGCTACATATTTACAAGTATGGATGTGTGCAAAACTCTCTTGGCCACAATTTAGAAAACTCAAATGTTGCGCAGTCAAGGACAATTTTTGGTTTCTTCTAAGTAATTAATTCAATGAGAGTTAACGTCACTTTTGTATGTTTTTTTGCAACTCAAAACGCTGAAACCTGCTGTTAACAATCCAATCGGCCGCAATTCCGCACAGGTTTTCCACATGTCTGTGATTTCTTCCCGTGTTGGGACAAGTCACTCTATCGAGCAAAGATTCGTTGCGGATTCCATAAAAAGCCGCCCCATGAAGAAGGGGCGGTTCTCATCCAAACCTTGATCGCTACTTCTTGGCGGGGGTCGTCGTTGGTTTTGCAGCAGCGGCGGCAGGCTTCGCCGGAGCGGCAACGCCGGACTGTGCGTTGTAGGCGTCTACCACCGCTTTGGTGATATCCACAGAGTTGGCAGCCCAAAGAACTGGGCTAGTCTGGCCGGAGACATCGAGAATCAGCGTATAGCTGTTGTCCTTGGCATACTTATCCAAAACCTCGACAAGCTTTTGGCCAATGCGGTTGGCGATTTCATTCTGCTGCGCCTGGACATCTGTGTTCGCGTCCTCGTAATTGCGCTGCAGTGTCTTCTTCCTGGCATCGATCTGCTTGAGAAGGTCTCCCCGGGCTTCGTCGTTAAGTTTGTCGCCCTGGGTGTTGAACTTCTTCTGGAGTTCGTCAATCTCTTTGTTCAGGTTTTCGAGTTCGGTGCGCTTTGGGTCGAACTTCTTCTGCAATGCCTCGAAGTCGCGCTGTCCCTCGTTGGAATTAACGATGGCAGCCTGAATGTTGACGATGCCCACCTTGGTTACCGTGGGAGATGCAGACACCGCTGGTGCAGCGGTCTGGGCAAGAGTGGGAACGCTGAAGATGATTGCCAGCGCCATTAGCGGGATCAAACGTGTAAAGTTGCGATTCATGGAAATTAGCCTCAACTCCTGTAGGAGCATACGGAGATTCCGCAGAAACCTTTCAGCAGGCGGGCGAGCCCGATCGATCCAGCTCCAGCCCTGATCGAAAAATTCCTCTGACGGACGTTCACGATTATAGGTTGTGAGAAAAAGAGCGTCAAACGACTCCGCCTGAGCCTTTGTCCCAAGGATTTCACAAACTAGCTAGAACGTAGTAGACACCGTGAAACGCAACGTCTTTCTCGGATCTCGAATCCGATACGACGGATTGTACTGTGCGTTCGTGTTCAGGAACGTGCTGCTCCCCGCATCGGTCGCAGGGAACATGCTTGGCGAGATCAGGGTCGGCGCCGGCGCCGGGGTATTTACGCGTAATGGATTATATGCGTAGAAAATCCGGAACGGAGCATTCACAACCGGCAGAATGACCTGCAACTCCGCTCCGGTAGACATACGCACAACGTAGTTGGTCCCGCTGACCGGTTTCAGATTTTTCTCAAACTTGATGAACTCCGTGCCAACGCATTTCCCTGCCGTGGTCGCATCTCCCCCCACCCTTTCCGGGCAACCGAATGGGGTTTGGTCCAACTGATTAAACTGTTGGTCGCTCAGGCGCAACTGCGACTGCCGGATTGCCATGTTCATGCCTGTATCGGCAAAGAACGCAAACGTCACCGGTCCTACGACCGGGATGCGGTACTCGACATTGCTTACCCAAGCGGTGTCTCCGCCAGGAAAAACGAGGCGGGTAATCGGCACATTAACCGTATACGGGCAGACCTGACCAGTTTGAGCGCCGCATGGGTTGCGGGGATTGTTCTGATCTACCGGAACCAAACTGCCGTCGGGATTCTGCAAATTCACGGTGACTTGATCCGCGATCAGGGCAACAGGCCCAGCGGCACGGACGTCAAAGCCGCGCAGATCCGTATCGCCACCCTGGAAGAAGCGCTCGAAAGGCGGAGCCGTCTTGCCTCCCCAGCCGGTGATGAACGAGCCCTGTAGACGGATTCCCAGGGTTTGTAGTCCTTCTTTGCGCGGGTGAATACCCTTCATTGGAATGAACTGTTTGTACTCGGCAATTGGGCGGATATCCGCCACGTTGCCGCCAATGCCAGCGATATCCATGCCAATGAAATAGCTGCGACCGCTGTGTGGCCGCATTGGGTTATCGATAGTACTGCTGCTGAAACTTGGAACCAGTTTGCTGGTTACGATTCCCTGCAGCGCATTGGGCCCGCCTATGTTGCGGAATGCCAGAAATTGAAAGTAGTTCTGTGACGCGGTCGTAAACGCGGTAATGGTCGAGGTATCAAAGGAATAGGTTAGGCCGAGGCGCTTGAACGAACGGTGCAGCGGGTAGCTGCTCGAAACCGTAAAACCTGTGCTCTGCTGGGAATAATTCTGCAGCGAGTTCAGATACGCAGTGGGGAAAGCCGTCTTCTGGCCCGAGGCGATGCTGGCCTGCCTGGCTTGGTCATACTTAAAGTTGCGCGTAAAGACCGTGAATCCCAGATGGAGTGGCTTATCGAAAAGGTAAGGCTCGGTAAAGCCGAACGTTGCGTCGCGCTGGTAGGTTCCCAGCGAAGCGGCGAGTGTCAGGGTCTCTCCGAGTCCGAGGAAATTGTTGGTCTCGTAATTCAGTCCGACGAACGCGCCCGAGAGTCCGCTGACTCCACCGTTTAGTCCGATAGAGTTCTTTCCCTTTTCCTTGACCTTCAGGTTGATATCCACGCTGTTTTCAGCAACGTCCTGATGGACTTCCGAATCCTGCTCCGGCTTGAGGGTTTCGAAGTAGTTCAACTGGTTCAGGCGCAGGAGGCTGAGTTCCCACAGGCGGGAGTTGTAAACCTGGCCTTCTTCCAGGGCCAGTTCACGGCGAATCACTTTGTCGCGCGTGGTCGTGTTGCCGGAAAATTCGATGCGGCGTACGAAAAACTGCTTACCTTCATCCACATCGATTTTCAGTGTAATGGACTTGTGTTCTTCGTCGATCACCGTGTTCGGAACATTCGTCTCGTTAATGTAGCCTAGCGAACCATAGGCTTTGCGTAGCTCTTCGAGTCCCTTACTCACTTGCGTGCGATTGAACCAATCGCCATCTTTAATCTTGAAGAGGCGGCGCAACCCGACGGTATTGGTGATGGTTTTGTTGCCTGTAAAAGTAATTTCCTTCAGGCGATAGCGATCGCCTTCCTCAACCCCGACCGTGATATCAACCGACTTGCCATGACGCGCCTTGAACGGGAAATACCAGGCGATGCCATTTACATCGCGGATTTTTGTTTTCGGATCTTCGACGATAGCCTTGAAGTATCCCTTGTCCTGGAATGCGAAGCGGACACGCTCTGCATCTTCGCTGAGTTTGGTGGCATCGTAGGTGCGCGCGAACAAGTTCTCCAGAATAATCGAGTGCGGAATTCCAATCGGCTTCGAGTTTTTCATCGCGGCACGCAGGTAGCGGGTCGGGACCTTCTTGTTACCCTCAAACCTGATCACGCCAACTTTCACCTTCGGGCCTTCTTTGACGTTGAAGGTGATGCCAACTGCGGCTGGAGGAATCTGGCGAACCTCGGTGGTGATTGTGGCAAACTGGCGGCCGTGCGCGGCGAGCAGTTCTTTCAGCACCACTTCGGCCTTTTTCACGCGAGTGGGGTCGAATTGACTTTCCTGGCTGAGTCCAACCTTTCGTTCTTTGAACTTATCCAGCACATCGCTCTGGGTAACCGCATTCAGGCCTATGTACTTGATTTCGCGGATCGTCGGTTTTTCTTTCACGTAAACGTGAATGATCCATCCCTTGGCGCTTTCTTCGCGCTCAATGCGAAGGTCGTCAAAATAGCCCGCGTTCCAAAGCGAGTTAAAATCGCGTTCCATGCCTGCAGGATCGTAGACATCGCCAGGACGGGTGAACATGCGGGATCGAATCGTATCGGCAGGGATGCGGCGATTGCCGTGGATTCGGATGTCCTCGATGATGCCTTGCTGCGCGAGCGCCATGCCACCAAACAGCAGGACGACCAGAGAATAGCAAAGCAACTGGAACAGACCGCTTTGTAAGCGGCGGTTCAGTCGAGGTGTGACGCAGACGTTATCAGTGCGAAGAATGGCGAGACCCTCATGCGTAAATCTTGGGCGCGGAAGGACCAATTATACAGGGTCAGGTGCTCTCAAAGCTATCGAGAGCACCGATACTCTCCCCCTACGCTATCCTGCCTTGGTAAATCGCAGACACTGGCTTAAACTTTTTCGACTTCTACAAGCACGGAATAAAACGTGGCGCCCCTCCCAATGTCGGTCAGGCGGTCGCTGGTAAGGGCATTGATGTTGCTACCGCCGGGTGACGAGCGCGCCCAGTCGAGGTAGGCGGAAACCACGCCAGGAGGCACTGTTCCGTCGACTTTTGCGCGTAGTTGCACTTCGCCGCGATCATTGTGCACCCGCAGAATGTCGCCCTCGCGGATGCCGCGGGCGTCTGCGTCGGCGGCATTCATTTGCAACTCAAATCGCCGTTCCATCTTCTGGTGCCCGGGCAAGTTGCAGAACGTGGAGTTGAGGAAGTTGTCATGTTTCCGCCCCAGCAGTTCCAGCGGGTATCGCCGGGAGAGATCGCTATGGCGTGATTCGGCGGGCGCGATGAATTCGGCAACCGGGTTCAATCCCGCAGCCGCAAACGTCTCACTGTACAATTCCGCCTTGCCGCTCGGGGTTGCGAAGCCATTCGCAAACGGAAGATAGGCGCCATCGGTTAGCGGAAGATTTAACCGGATGGAGTGCTCACGCTCCAATGCCTGGCGGGTCATACCCTTCAAAAAGTCGTCGTCAGGCCTCAGTGAATCGTCGCCGATCGCATCGTCGATCAGTTGATCGTCGGAGGCTTTCAGGCATTCATCGTCCATCCCCATTCGTGCTGCCAGTCGCCGGAAGAGCTCCGCGTTGCTGCAGGATTCCCCCAACGGCTGAATCGCCTGGTCGGAAATTTGAAGATAATGATGCCCGTAGGAGGTCACAAGATCTTTGTTTTCAATGAAGGTTGTCGCGGGCAGCACGATATCGGCGTAGTCCGTCGTATCGGTAAAGAACTGCTCGTGGACAACGGTAAACAGATCGTTGCGCTTCAGGCCCTCAACCACCAGATTATGGTTGGGGCAGACTGCCGCTGGATTTGAGGCATACACGAACAGAGCCTTCACTGGCGGAGAAAGTGTCAGGTCAGTGAGCAACTTGCCCAATTGGTTCATGTTCAGGGTGCGCGCCGGACGGCCAAGGGTAGCGGTCATCAGGTCTCCACGGCGCAGGGCCTGCTTGTTGATCGCGAAGGCCCCGGATGTCGAGAGTGTCAACCCTCCACCCTGCCGGGTCCAAGCGCCCGTAATAACGGGCAACATGGCAATGGCACGCACCGCCATGCCTCCGTTTTCACTGCGCTGCACGCCATAGTTCAGACGAATGGTCGAGGGGCTGGCCGTCGCATATTCGCGCGCCAATTGCACAATATTTTCAGCGCTGAGGCCGGTAATCTCTGCCACACGCTCAATGGTGTAGCCCGCTGCCTGCTTTCGTAGCTCCTCGAAGCCGACGGTATGCGCCGCCACAAAGGGCGCATCGTAGAGATCGTTTTCGATGATGTAGTTCATCAACCCCAGCGCCAACGCTACGTCGGTGCCAGGACGGATCGCCAGGTGCCAATCCGCCACTCGCGCCGTACGCGTCTGGAAGGGATCGATCACCACGAGTTTTGCGCCGTTGCGGCGGGCCTCCTCCACAAATGGCCACAGATGAATATTGTTGCCGTGAATATTCGCGCCCCAGGCGATGATGTAGCGCGAGTGCCGGTAATCCTCCGGTGCTACGCCGTTTTTCGCTCCGGTCACGGAGATCAGCGCAACCTCTCCCGCCTCCGAACAAATCGTGCGATCCAGTTGCGAAGCTCCCAGCCGATGAAAGAATCGCCGGTCCATCCCATTGCCGTGAATCTGCCCAAGAGTGCCACCATAGGAGAACGGAAGGATGGATTCCGAGCCGAACTCTGCCGCCGCAGCCTTCAGCTTCGCGGCAATCTCATCCAGCGCCACGTCCCAGGAGATCCGCTCAAACGCATCCGGCCCCGCACTGCCTTTGGCCGCAACCCTGCGCATTGGATAGAGAAGGCGATCCGGCGAGTACACGCGGTCCAGATACTTCGCTACCTTGCCGCAGAGAAATCCCCGCGTGACCGGGTGATCCGGATTGCCTTCGACGCGAACGGCGCGCCCGTCCTCAATCGTAACCAGAACAGAACAGGCATCGGGGCAGTCGTGCGGGCAGGTGGTGTGAACAACGCGGGACATACCAAATTATAGCCGCACTTTGAGCCTCATCCCAAAGCCGACAAACCTTGGGCAACCCGCAGTGATCTCACACCGGTGTGGCATAGTGAGGGCCTTGAGACGTGGCACGCGGGAATCAATAGACTCACTGGTTTGTTGTTTCGTAGCCAGCAATTGCGTCACCTAACGCGCCTTCGAATTGAGGTGTCATCTTGAGCGAAGTGAAAGACCCCTACGCGTTTCAAATAACCTGTGCTGCGTCAAGGTCGCTTTCGGAAGGTACCTCTCGCCGACGAGACTGAGGTCATCAGATAGTGAGGTACTCGGCGATTAGCCGCTGGGTAGGAGGAAACAGCAAACACAATTGCGAGGACAAAAGCCCCACTCAAGCCGACGAAAGGCTTGAATGGGCCACTCGCGGACTCGGCGTTTGCGCCCTATCGTGAAATGGTCATTCATTGCCGACCAATTCCTTCATTGTGGGTTTCTACTCCGAAGGGCCAATGCGATTTCATCCATCGCCCTGCTGATCTGTGCAAACGATTGGCTGATTCGCACCACGGCCTGAACGAAGATCACGATTGCAATGACCACAATCCCATAGACAGCTACCGCCACAAAAATCGCAATTCCACCGACGATGCCACTGAACATGAGCTTCCCTCCCGAAGCAGTATGGCACGTGGCCCATGCAAGACCTTCGCAGGATACCGGACGAAAAACAGGCTCAGGATTTCACTATCCCAAATCAGGAACCGCCGAGGCCGCCACCAGCGCCGCCTCCTGCCTTAATTGCGTCTTCCGCCAAGCCGAGTAACCGGCCACGCACATCACAATAAAGGCCGCATACAGGAATGAGGTCAGGTAGAGCTGCTTGTAAATGAAAAGCGCGATACTGATTACGTCCACCACGATCCAGACTAGCCAGTTTTCCAGTAGCTTGCGCCCGGCCATGTATTGCGCGGCCAGTGAAAGCACGGTCGCCAACGAATCTCCCGCAGGCACATTGCTATCCGTGTAGCGGTGAAGCACCTGGTAGAGCACCACCCAGGCAATGGGCGTCAGTACGGTCAGCACGATGGCCACGGTCTTCGATGTGCTGCGAACCGGCAGCACGCTCGCGCCGTCTCCAGCGTGGCTCCAGCGCCACCAACCGTAGATAGCGATTGCAATGTAGCAAAGCTGCAGGCAGGAGTCGGCATACAACTTATTTCGCCAGAACATCACGAAGAACAGCACGTTGTTCACGATGCCGATGGGCCAGTTAAGAATGTTCTCCCTGGCCGCCAGTAATACGCAGACCGCGCCGGTCAGGACTCCGAAAATTTCCAATGGCGACATATTGCAATCATATTCGATCAGGAGCAGAGATGGTTCCCGGCCAATATGGGAGGATAATCTTTTTAGTCGTTCCGCGGAGGCTGAAATGTTTTCGGCACCTTCACCTTGCAGTCCACTACCAGAGCTGCCCGCAGCCCCATCTGATGAGATCACGAACCAGCTTTTTCCGGGCTTTACTTCGGAGTACGTGAAGACCGACGGCGCTATCGTTCGGGTCTTGCGCAAGGGAGATGGGCCGCCCCTTCTTCTGCTGCACGGCCATCCAGAGAGCCATGTCACATGGCACAAGGTCGCAGCGGATCTCGCACGCGATTACTCGGTCGTGATTCCCGACCTGCGAGGCTATGGCGATTCCAGCAAGCCCGACGGAGGAGAGCGCCATGTCAACTATTCGTTTCGAGCGATGGCCCAGGACCAGGTGGAGACCATGCGGCACTTCGGCCATGAGCAGTTCTTCGTAGCGGGGCACGACCGTGGCGCTCGCGTCGCGCATCGCCTCTGTCTCGATCATCCAGCGAGCGTCCGCAAGGTGTGCCTGATGGACATTGCCCCGACCCTCACGATGTACCGCGAGACCAACAAGGAATTTGCAACGAAGTATGTCTGGTGGTTCTTGCTGATTCAGCCGTCTCCGCTGCCCGAACACCTCATCGGCCTCGATCCGGCGTTTTATCTCAAGCGCCATCTTCAGGTTCAGAACAAGACTCCGGACGCCATCACCCCGGAAGCTCTGAGTGAATACCTTCGTTGCTACTGCTGCTCTCGTACCATTCATGCCCTCTGCGAGGACTACCGCGCGGCAGCCGGGATCGATCTCGATATGGACAAGACCGACGACGAAGCAGGCAATAAAATCACCGCGCCTCTACTGGCGTTATGGGGTGCCAAGGGAGTTGTCGGTCATCTTTGGGATGTGTTGGCGACTTGGCGCGAGAAAACTGCGATGGGGGCCGAGGTGTCAGGCCGGGCGTTGGATTGCGGGCATTTCCTTCCGGAAGAGCGTCCTGAAGAGGTGCTTGCGGAATTACGGATGTTCTTTAAGAGATGAAGCAAGAAAGAGCCCGGGGAACTCCCCAGGCTCTTTCGATCTGCCGGCAGCGAAGGAGGTCAAACCTGCATGACTTCCTTCTCTTTCACCTTGAACATTTCTTCCATCTTCTTGATTTCGTCGTCGGTGACCTTCTGCATCTGGTCGAGCGAGCCACGTTCTTCGTCCTCTGAGATTTTCTTGTCTTTCATCGCCTTCTTTATGGCGTCATTTCCATCACGGCGAATGTTGCGAATCGCCGTTTTGTGTTCCTCAAGCACTTTGTTGAGGTGCTTCACCATCTCTTTGCGCCGCTCCTCGTTGAGGGTCGGTACGGGGACGCGAATTACCTTGCCATCATTCTGCGGATTGAATCCGAGGTCAGAGCTGCGGATGGCTTTCTCAATGGCTGCCGTGAGCGACGTGTCCCAGGGCTGAATGGTGATGAGTTGCGGCTCCGGTGCGCTGATGTTGCCAACCTGGGAGAGTGGCACCATCGAACCGTATGCATCCACGTGAACGCTGTCGAGCATGTGCACGTTCGCGCGGCCAGTTCGCTGCGAAGTGAGTTCCTTGCGGAACGCCTCGACAGCCTTATCCATGCGTGACTTAAGCTGAGTGAATGTATCTCTGAGGGCGGGCAGTGCCGCCATGCTGATCTGAGCCATAGGTGTACTCCGTTCAAGACAGCCGATTATAAACCCGGCATCCCGCAGTATTCGAGTCAAAGCTGCCGAATGCTACCTCTAAGCTGCAAACTCTAACAAATCCGCTGCCCTGTGAAAAGTGGTCAGTTGGTTGGCAGCTATCCGGAACGGAACCGGGTGCATCTATCAGCGTCACGGAGAAGACGAAGAATGAAAACGCTGATGGCGCTGGCAGTGGCTGTTCTTTTCTTGTTCCCGGCCTGGGTGCTGGCTGCTCCTGCAAAACCAGCGTTGGAAGTCGTGGTGCTAGGCTCCGGCGGACCTCGGGCGTTCGGCAGGGCAGGGTCAAGTTACATCGTGCTGGTGGGAGGAAAGCCGCGGATCTTAGTGGATGCCGGACCGGGTGCGTTCTTGCGGATCGGAGAACTAGGCCTGGACCTCGACAAGGTGGATACGGTTTTGTTGACGCATCTGCATATCGACCACAGCGGAGACCTGGCTGCTTTTTTCAACGCGCGGGCGCTCACCAGTGAAGGACCGATCGCTTACCGAGTATTTGGTCCGGACGGCGCAGGACTTTTCCCTAAGACTTCGGAATTTGTAGATTTGCTGGTGGGAAAAGACGGCGCGTTCGCGTATCAGAAGACGTTTGGCGCGCAGGAATCGTTTTTGGTTCGCGATCTGGCTATCAGCCTGAATTCGACACGCATGAAAATTACGGATGAGGACGGTTTGGTCGTGGAGGAAATTGCTACACATCACGGCGACTGTCCGTCGGTGGCTTACCGGATTACTTATCGAGGCGTAGCGGTGGTTTTCTCGGGGGACATGGATGCGTCAGCGCTCCCGAATCTGGTGAAATTAGCCAAGAATGCAGATTTGCTGATCTTTAATTGTGCCGTGCTTGACCCTCCGGGTTCACCCTCGCAACTGTACGATCTACATACGCCTCCCAGAAAAATTGGCGAAGCCGCGCATGAGAGTGGAGTAAAGAGCCTGCTGCTGAGCCATCTTGCGCCAGACGTGGAAGGGCAGAAAGCTGCGGTACGACACTCGATTCGTGCATCCTATGCAGGCCCGGTTACGTTCGCCAGCGATAAGCTGCACGTACCCGTTGGAAAATGACACCTCTAAAGTCCATGCCAGAAATTCAGGCGGTTACGATCGAGCCTATTTTTTCGCCCAAGCAAACCCGGCGAATATTGCCATGCGTGTTCAGGTTGAAGATCAAGATGGGCAGATTGTTCTCCCGGCAGAGGCTGATCGCCGTGGCGTCCATTACCTTGAGTCCCTGTTTCAGAACATCCGTAAACGTGATCGTATCGAACATCTTCGCATTCGGATGGTAGACCGGATCACTATCGTAGATGCCCTCGACCTTCGTCGCCTTCATAATGACTTCGGCCTTGATCTCCATTGCGCGGAGCGAGGCGGCAGTGTCCGTCGAAAAGTATGGATTGCCGGTACCAGCGCCGAAAATTACGACGCGCTCCTTTTCGAGGTGGCGAATGGCCCTGCGCCGGATGAATGGCTCAGCCACCTGGTTCATCTCGATGGCACTCATCACCCGTGTCTGTACGCCCTGCTTTTCCAGCGCGTCCTGCAAGGCCAGTGCGTTGATCACCGTGGCCAGCATGCCCATATGATCGGCGGAGATGCGATCCATATCCTTCGCCTGCTCGGCTACGCCGCGGAAAAAGTTTCCGCCGCCCACGACCAGACCAATCTGAACTCCAAGCCGATGCACGTCGGCAATCTCCGCTGCAATTTCGTGCACGCGATCGTTATCGACTCCAAAGCCCTGGCCCGCTGCCAGTGCCTCGCCTGAGAGCTTGAGAAGAATGCGCTTATAGACAGGATCAGCCATGGTTAGATACCTTCACAAAGTGTAAACGATATGATGCTCTCGGGTGAGTCACCCCCAAGTTTAGCTGAGAGGAAAAAATCGGAAATCACGCAATAAAAGAAGCAGGGCAGACTGGTCCGCCCCGCTTGGATATTGCTTGAACCGCAATCAACTTTGAACTACTCCGCTGCTTCTGCGGCTGCCTGAGACTTGGCGACGGCAACAGTCTCGGTCGCTTCGCCAACCTTGAACCGGGCAAAGCGGCGAACTGAGATATTCTCACCGAGTTTGCCGATCACGGTCGCAATCAGTTGCATGATCGTGATGCTCTGCTCCTTGATAAACGGCTGCTCAAGCAGGCAGACTTCCTCGTAGAATTTTCCCATCTTGCCTTCAACAATCTTTTCGATCACCGGAGCCGGCTTGCCGGTGGCAGCGGCCTGGGCGCGATAGATGTCCCGTTCCTTCTCCATGTCGGCTGTGGTCACGTCTTCCTTGCGGACGTAGCGCGGATCGACAGCGGCAATGTGCATCGCGATATCATGCACCAATCCCTGGAACTCAGTTGTACGGGCGACAAAATCGCTCTCACAGTTCACTTCCAGCAGAACGCCGATCTTTCCTCCGGCGTGGATGTAGCTGGTTACGACACCTTCACTGGTAGCGCGCGCCGCTTTTTTCTGTGCGCTGGCCATGCCGCGCTTGCGCAGCACGATCATTGCCTCCTCCAGATTGCCATTGGCCTCTGTGAGGGCTTTTTTGCAGTCCATCATCGGGGCTCCGGACTTTTCGCGGAGCTCTTTAACCATCTGTGCGGTAATCTCTGCCATTGCAAAAACCTTTCTTCGATCAGTGCGGCCGGGCGAGGCCAGTGATTTCTATTCCTCGTTACAATATTGATTCTCGCAAAACGACCCGCGCCGAAGATTGCAGCGCGGGTCGCTTTTCACGAAATATTCGCGAATCCCCGTTGGGGCTGCGGACTTACCGCGATTCCACCTCTACATCAGGCTCGGCGACTGCCGCTTCAACCTTGCGTACACCCTTGCCAAGCACTTCTTCCATGTCAACATCTTCGACCGCTGCAGCATCGGTGGCGGCTTCGGCGTCGGGAACTTGCTCGCTCGCCGTTACACCAGCAGCCAGTTCGGCGCTCTGTTTGTCGGTAGCGGCCTGCGAACCTTCCACAACCGAATCGGCAACCTTGGAAGCAAACAGGCGAATGGCGCGCAACGCGTCGTCATTGCCCGGGATAATGTAATCAACTTCGGTCGGGTCGCAGTTGGTGTCAACCACGGCCACCACTGGGATTCCCAGTTTGCGCGCTTCTTTCACCGCAATCTGCTCTTTGTTGGAGTCGATTACAAAGATCGCGTCAGGGAGGCGGTTCAGATTCTTGATGCCGGCGAGGTTGGCCTGGAGGTGTTTGCGTTCGCGCTCCAGCTTCACAACTTCTTTCTTCGGCAGTAGTTCATAGCGGCCATCGGTCGCCATTTCGTCGAGTTCCTTCAGGCGCTTAACGGATTTCTGCACCGTGATCCAGTTGGTGAGCAGTCCGCCCAACCAACGCTGGTTGATGTAGAACATTCCGCAGCGTGTCGCCTCTTCGGCGATTGCTTCCTGGGCTTGGCGCTTGGTGCCAACGAACATAATCGTCCGGCCTTCGGCGGCGTTGTCCTGCACAAATTTCGACGCTTCCTTGAACATCTTCAGCGTCTTCTGCAGGTCGATGATGTAAATTCCGTTGCGCTCGCCAAAGATGTATTCCTTCATCTTGGGGTTCCAGCGCTTCGTTTGATGCCCGAAGTGAACACCGGCTTCGAGCAGCTCCTTCATGGTGATAGTGGCCAAGATAGCTCCTTTTTGGAATGCATCCGGACTAACCTTCGTCTGGCCCGGATTAAGCCCGCGCGAGCGGGAGACCGCCCCGGAATTAGCGGGAGCGGGAAGATTTTTTGGTTCCGAACCACATAGACTCATGCGCTGCCGGAACCTGCAGCGCAGAGCGAAAATCCTAGTCCTACAAAAACGCCACCCGAGAATCCAAGTACAGCTTGTGCAGGCCCTGGACATCCCGGGGCCTGCCAGCGATTTAACGCTTGCTGAACTGGAAGCGCTTGCGGGCGCCCTTCTGGCCGTACTTCTTGCGTTCTTTCTGGCGCGCATCGCGCGTCATAAAGCCCTCGGCCTTCATCTTTGCGCGCAACTCAGGATTGAACTCCTGTAAAGCGCGGGCAATCCCCATGCGAACCGCACCAGCCTGTGCCGTAATGCCGCCGCCGGAGCAGTTGGCAATCACGTCAAAGCTGTTGAGGGTCTCGGTAAGGATGAGCGACTGACGGGCAATAATGCGCTGCACGTCGGTCACAAAGTGCTCCTCGAAAGCCTTGCCGTTCACCTTGATGACGCCGGTGCCGGGGCGGAGGAAGATGCGGGCTACGCTCGATTTGCGGCGGCCCGTTCCATAGTATTGAACCAGTTCAGCCATGCGATGTTAATCCTTGACCTATACGACCGCAGCAATCGCCTCAGGCTGTTGCGCCTGGTGCGGATGCTTCTCGTCGCGGTAAACCTTTAGTTTTGTGGCCATGGCGCGGCCCAGCTTCGATTTGGGCAGCATGCCTTCGATGGCTTCCTGCACAATCAATTCGGGGTTACGGACCAGGCGCTTTGAAAATTCTTCTTCCCGCAGGCCGCCGGGGAAACCGGTGTAATGGCGATAGACCTTGGCATGAGCCTTCAGCCCGGTAAGTTTCACCTTGCTGGCGTTGATGACTACGACATGGTCGCCGGTATCAAGAAACGGCGTATAGCGGGGGTTATCTTTGCCGCTGAGGATGCGCGCGACACGCGTAGACAGGCGACCCAGCGTCTGTCCATCCGCATCCACCACATACCACTTGCGCGCAATCTCCCCTTTGGGGAAATAGGTTGACATGCCAAACTCTCCCAGATGTAAAAACCGACTAATGAGAAGACCGTTCCGGCCTCGCTCTGCCTGATTCCGGCAGGCACCGCAACGCGCCCCAGCAATTTCTCGCCAAGGATCGAAGACCCAGGACTTTGGTCTTGGAGCTTCTGCACGTTCGTGCGGGGCAAAACCGTCAGCAGAACCGCTTTGCAGATCCCAGCCGGTGGGGCCATGTGATCTGCGGCGACAGAATACCGTCAGGCGGGCAACCGCAGGACAGCCGAAAGACTATACGGTAGCGCATGCCAGAGCTGACTGTCAACGCTGGCAGACACGCGGACATCCGAAGACGCATTCGCGCCCTCAGGCCCGTTCCCGATCTCTCGCAGTATAGCACAAGGGAGCGGAGGGCCACTGCTAATCAATGTCACCCCGCATCTACCGCTTTAAGGAGACCGCAATGAATAAGGGCCGCCTCGAAGCGTTCAGTGATGGCGTGATCGCCATCATCATCACCATCATGGTATTGGAGATGAAAGTGCCTCACGGTGATGATCTGCGGGCGCTGGCTCCACTCGTGCCCACCTTCTTCAGCTATGTGCTGAGCTATATCTACGTCGGCATCTATTGGAATAACCACCATCACATGCTGCATGCCACCGGCCGGGTCACGGGAGCCGTGCTCTGGGCCAATCTCCATCTCCTGTTCTGGCTCTCCCTGTTCCCTTTTGCCACCGGATGGGGAGGCGAACACCATACCGCTTCTGCTCCGGCGGCACTCTACGGCGTGGTGCTGCTGATGGCGGCCATCGCTTATTGGCTGCTGCAGCAGAGCATTATCTCCGCAGAGGGTGATGCCTCGTTACTTAGAAAGGCCGTGGGCCGTGATTGGAAAGGAAAACTTTCTCCGCTGTTCTACATCGCTGGGATCGGCACCAGCATTCGCGCGCCATGGCTCGCCCAGTCTATTTATGTCTTTATCGCCCTGCTCTGGCTGGTTCCGGACCGGCGCATTGAGCGTGTCCTCACTGACAGCGAACCATGAGGACGAAGGGCGCGGGGGGTGCCCAGAGTTGGATCAGAGCCACCCGGGGCGAGCTGTTAGCCGGCTGTTGCGTCCCCCATCCCGGTACTTCTCTGCGACTCTGCTGTGAAAAACATTGCCAGAGCTTTTCGCGAGTAGTAACGTTCTTGCGGGCGGAAAGCTCCCTTCGGGACACCGTTCTACACGTTGTTCAGGTGGTGTTCGCTTGTGCACGTGGTAATTCATCAGAAACCATAGAGGAATTTTATGAAGAAACTTGCATTAGGGTTTGCACTGCTAGCCACATTCTCTTTAGCCGCCTTCGCGCAAGACGGCGCCGCCAAAAAGGACACGCCCGCTCCAGCAGCTAAGACCGCAGCCGCTCCAGCAGCTAAGACCGCAGCCGCTCCAGCAGCCAAGACCACTGCCGCTCCAGCAGCCAAGACCACTGCCGCTCCAGCAGCCAAGACCGCTGATAAGCCAGCCGCTAAGGCCGCTGTTAAACCGGCAGCCAAGACCGCTGACAAACCGGCAGCCAAGACCGCTGACAAACCAGCAGCCAAGACCGCTGACAAGCCAGCCGCTAAGGCCGCTGTTAAACCGGCAGCCAAGACCGCTGACAAACCGGCAGCCAAGACCGCTGATAAACCGGCAGCCAAGACCGCTGACAAGCCAGCAGCCAAGACCACTGCGGCTCCGGCAGCTAAGACCGCCGACAAGCCAGCAGCTAAGACCACTGCGGCTCCGGCAGCTAAGACCGCTGCGCCAGAAAAAAAGGTTAACTAAGAGTTTATTGTTCTCACTGGCGCGGGCTAATTGCCCGCGCCTTTTCGTCGGGCAGGATAGGTCGCTGGCGAGCGCGCAAGGAATTGCCCCGGATGTTGTCCGGGGCAACGTTATTTCGATGTCCAATTCCTATTCGTAGGCCAGCGCTTCGATGGGATCGCGCTGTGCTGCCTTAAACGCGGGATACAAACCACCCAACAATGCGCCGGCAATCGCGATCAGGGCCGCGCGCAGCACCCAATGGTTGTCCCACACCACGCGGTTCAGGGGAAACCTATAGTTGATCGCAAGGCTTCCGAGCGCAGTAAACGCAAGTCCGAGCAGCACTCCGCCGAGCGCCAGAATCAACGACTCGCGCAACACCACGTTCACAATGTAAAACTTGGTCGCGCCCAGCGACTTCAGAATTCCAATTTCGCGGGTGCGCTCCATCACCGCCGTGTACATCGATTGGAAGATAACGATAAAACCGATGATCACCGAGATTCCGATGACAACGTCAATGAACTGTCCGAGGCCAGGCATGTTCGCCACGGTCATGAGTGACGCATATTCCGCCAGCGAGCGAGCAACGTACTGGTCCATTCCGGGAACATGCTTGATGGCCGCAACCACCGCATCTGCATTTTCCGGCGAGTCGGTTTTGACGAAGAAGACGCTGGCCTTACCGTTGGAGCCGAGCAGGTCTTGCAGCGTTGTAATCGGCACATAGCGCCGCGCCCCCTTGCCGTGCTCCACGATGCCGCATACGCGGAAACTCTGGTTGAGCACCTCATAGTGGTCGCCAACTTTTGTGTGATTCTGTTCCGCAGACAGATCATCCACAATCATGTCGTTCGGTCCCTGGAATGGACCTCCCGAGAGATAACGAAATGGCCGCCCCATCTTGTCAAAGTTATTGGGCGAGTTCGGATCCAGATCAATGCCGTCGATCACTTCAAGGCGCTTCGTCGTGATAAAGTGCGTCACAATCGGAGCTACGGAGGCTACATGCGGAACTTTACGCAGTACGTCCGCCACCTTCATTGAAACCGGAGCGCCGGTAATTCCGGTAAAGAAACTGGAACCTGGCGGCGACACCATCACGTCAAAGCCGATGCCTTTTTGCCGGTCGGCATTGTCGTTGAGCATGCTCATACACAAGCCTACGATGAGCAGAATCAGGGTGACTTCAATCGAAATCGCAAAGACGCTGATCATGGTGCGCAGCGGTCGATGCACGAGGTTGGCGAAAACCATCTTATTCACTCTTCGAGGATAACAGGTGAGGAAAAATTGAACTCGGAAGCGTAAGGAGAAAACCATGTTCGGACGCTGTCACAGCAGTGAAAAAGAGAATCAGAAAGCAATCAGGAGAGCGGCATTGGGCTCGGCTGCCATTGGAGCCATCGCGGCAGGAGCATTCGCCTTGGGTGCAATCGCGGTGGGAGCGGTTGCCATTGGACGCATGGCGATTGGATCGGCGCGAGTCAAGCGGATGGAGATTGACGAGTTGATCGTGGGGAAGCTTACGATCCGCGAAAGATAGACCAAGAACAAATGCAGAAACAAGGTCAACAACCCCACCCTAAACTCGCAAGAGAAAAGACGCGAGTTTAGAATGGGGCACCCTGTTCATTTCTGCTGGGCGGTTACGCGTTTGTGGCGCGCTCGTGGACGAACGCAACGGCGGCGTCCAGAATGTCGCTTACGATCTCTGGCGCTGCGGCTTCGCAGTAAACCCGCAGTAGTGGTTCGGTGCCAGAGCCGCGCACCAGCACCCAGGCTTCTGCTCCGTTGCCATTTGTGGGGGCATCGAGGAAGAACTTGAAACCGTCGAGGTCTTGCATGCGCTGCACTTTGTATCTGCCTATTGTGGCGGGCTTGGCGGCAGCGCGGCGTAATGCGCTCTGCTTCACTTCTTCGGTGAGACGCAGGTCGCGACGTCCATAGTAATGGCGTCCGTATTTTTCCTGCAGGTCTTCGACGAGTTGGCCCATTGTCTTGCCCTCTTCGGCCATCACGTTGGCCAGCAACAGGGCATTCAGGGTACCGTCGCGTTCCAGTAAGAAGCGGGGAATGCCAATGCCGCCCGACTCCTCGCCACCGATCAGCACTGGCTTGCCGCCGAGCACAATGTCAGCCACATACTTGAAGCCGATACCGTGCTCAATCAGTTCGCGGCCATAGGCCTTGGCAATTCGGTCGAGCATCCTCGTAGTATTGAATGCACGGGTGATCGCTCCGGGCCACTGTTTGCGCTTGAGCAGCCATTCGAGCATGATGGCAAAGCATTTGTGAGCGTCCACATAACTGCCATCTTCCGCCGCTGCTGCAATGCGGTCGGCATCGCCATCGGTGGCGAGCCCAGCGTCGCAGTGGTTGGCAACTACCGCCTGCTGCAAGCCGCTTAAATGTGGCAGGATCGGCTCGGGATTCATCCCCGGGAAGAGTGGATCGACCTCGCCATGAATCTCAAGATGAGGAACGCCGAGTTCCTTGAATATTCCTGAGATGATGCCGCGTCCCGCGCCGTACATCACGTCGACCGCAAACTTCTGCTTTGCTTGCGCGATGAGCTTGAGATCGACGAAGGCCTTGACCGCAGCAATGTAGCGGGTGGTGAAGTCCGCCTCCACAACACAGCCGCCTTTGCCTTCGACAGGTTTGGTATCGAGCAGCGCCTCGATCTTCTGAATGATGGGTGGAGTGGCGGAGCCGCCAAAGCTGGCTTTGAACTTTACGCCGTTCCAATTCCACGGATTGTGGCTGGACGTGATCATCACGCCGCCCGCGGCGCCGAGCTCCCGCACCATGTAACTGAGCGCCGGAGTTGGCGTGATCTCACGTGCAATCTGCACGCGAATACCGCTGCTGGCAATGGCCTCGGCCGTTATTTCGCCAAAGCGGCGGGAGCCGAAGCGCGTGTCATAGGCAACGAGAATTCCCTTGGACGGATCCTCATACTGGTGAACGTAGTTTGCGATGGCGTGGGCGACACGGCGGACATTTTCAAACGTGTAGTCATCGGCAATCACACCGCGCCATCCGTCCGTGCCGAACTTGATCTGCTGGAGCATTTTTAAATCCTTCAGAATTAAGTAAGTTTCGACTGCTTCTGCAGATCGAGATATTTCACAATCTTGCCGACATCCTGCGACCGCTTGATTGTGGTAATGAGCAGTGCATCGCCGGTATCCACTACCACAAGTCCCTCTACTCCAATCGCGGCGATGAATTTCCCGGGAGCGTGAAAGTAATTTCCATGAGCATCGAGCGTGAAAGCGCCGGTGCTGGAGATTACATTGTCTTTGTGCTCGCCTTGGGCAATGCGATGCTCAAAGTGCGCAGCCCAGGAACCCAGGTCGTTCCATCCCCAATCAGCCGGAATGCAAAAAATGTTCGAGCTGGTTTCTCCACCCTTGGAACGCAGTTCGAGAATGCCATAATCCACGCTCTTATCTTCACATTTCGGATAGAGTTTGCGCAGAGTTTCCTCGAACTTGCGGGTGCCCCATGTGGCAGCAATTTTTTCGAGCAGCTCCGCGGTCGTTGGAAGATATTGGCGAAGGGCGTTCACCAGAGTATTTGCCGACCAAAGAAACATTCCGCTGTTCCAGTAGAAATTCCCTGCGGCTAGAAACTGTTCGGCGACAATCTTCTCCGGCTTTTCGTGAAATTGGCGGACGCGCGTCACCGCACCCTGGTAGCCGCTCCCGGCCTCCACATAACCATATCCAGTCTCAGGACGTGTCGGCGTTATGCCCATCACAACGATGTTTTCTCCGGCGGCGGCCAGGTCAATTCCAGTTTGCAGATCCTTGCGGAATTGTTTTTCTTTTTGAATCACCTGGTCCGCTGGAAAGAGTCCCAGCACAGCATCTGGGTTCTTGCGGTGCAGAATAAACGCTGCAAGCCCGATTGCCGGCGCGGTATTACGCCCAACCGGTTCGGCGACAATCTGCTTTCGAGGTAGCGATTTCACCTGGCGCGCGATGTTTTTAGAAAGATCACCGTTCGTGATGATCCAGAAATTTTCGGTCGGCGCCACGGGCAACAGACGAGCCACAGTCTCCTGCAACATGGATTGCGCGGAGTTGAGTGGCAGCAGTTGTTTTGCGAATGCCTTGCGGCTCAGCGGCCAGAAGCGCGTGCCGCGGCCACCCGCCAGAATGATTGGATAAAACTCCGGCTTACGAGTTCTTGCCAAAATTGCTCCTCATATCAACCATGTTTGGTTGTGTAGCTGGTATGTAAATCGGTAACCGGCTCCACCAGTTTCTGCGAAGGCAGGCGCATGCGAAGAACCTCTGCACTCCACTGCGGAAGCAGCGTAACCGGCGGGGAAGACGCGGGAATCACCACCGCTTCACCACGCATCATTGGAAGGGGCTGCGATCCCTCGCACTGCACAACCGCCCCGCCCTCAAGGCAGACCAGTACTTGAACTGAGCTCTGCCCTTGCTCGGCGGAGAGCATTACCGGCGCGTCGACTTTGTATTTTTCAACGATGAAGCATGGCGACGAGATGAGCAGGTCATGTCCCTCCACGACCTGTGGCTTTACCCAGCCTGCGTGCGTTCTATCTTTGATTGCAGCCATGCCAAGTTCAAGGTGGAGTTGACGCGGCCGGCCATAGTCATAAAGGCGGTAAGTCACGTCCGAGTTCTGCTGTGTCTCTAGCACAATGGAGTTAGGTCCCAGTGCATGAACCGTGCCCGCGCCGACGTAGAGCATTTCTCCCGCGCGGACATCCAACCAGTTCAGCATGTGTTCGGCTTGATTCGACTCGATAGCCCGGCGGAACATCTCGCGATTGATACCGGGGCGCAGACCGAGACCAACCTGGGCGCCTTCTATGGCGCGCGCCACGTACCAACATTCCGTTTTGCCACAAGGCAGCCCGTCAAGGTGGGCGCGTTCATCGTCCGGATGTACCTGCACACTGAGTTTTTGGCGAGGAAATAAAAATTTGATGAGCAGCGGAAAGCGGGTGGCTTGTGGAGATGCCTCTCCCGTGAATTCCGCTCCATATTGCGTAGCCAGATCGCGCAACGTCTGCCCGGCTAACGGCCCGTTAGCAACCTGGCATTCTTCGCCCGTCAGCCAAACCTCTCCCACCGGGTCCCCATCAACCACACGAGTGAAATATGGGCGCAAATCACGGGTGCCCCACACGCGCTCATAGAACTGCGGAAGAACTAGAAATGGATACAGAGGAGACATATCGTATGTCGAAGAATAGCGCAATCCAGCAGATTAGATGGAATATTCGGCAGAATGAGATGCCGCCGGGCCTCCCATTCTGCCGCATTCGGGACTACAGCCCGGCGAAAAATGCTCGCATTCGCTCCATTCCACGATCGATTTCCGACAGTGGAGTCGTATACGAACAACGAATGTGTCCAGGAAGTCCAAACGCCTCGCCAGGAACCGTAACAACATGGCCTTCACGCAACAGCCGTGAAGCCAGTTCAGCGGTACTGATTCCGGCGCGGCCAGTGATTTCACTGACGTCCGGAAAGGTATAGAAGGCACCCTCGGGCAAGGTCACTTTTACGCCGGGAATACTGCGAAGTCCTGCAACCATGCGGTCGCGAAGCAGAGCGTATCCGGCGCGCACATCTGCTACGCACTGCTGAGAGGAGGTGAGTGCGGCCAAGGCAGCTTTCTGTGAAATCGAGGTCGGACTTGAGGTGGATTGGCTCTGCAGTTTAAGAAGCTGGGTAACCACTGCCTTCGGCGCGAGAGCGTATCCCATTCGCCATCCGGTCATGGAATAGGTCTTGGACAATGAACCCATCAGGAGCAGCGAATCCTTGTACTCCTTGAGCGAACCGATCGAAAACGGCCGGCCGGTGTAGTTCAGGTACACGTAGCACTCGTCGCTCATTACGTAGATCCCACGGGCGGCAGCCAACTTGACGATTGCGGTCAGGTCCCCGGGAGCAACGACCGAGCCGGTTGGATTGTGGGGCGTATTGATCAGAATAATTCTGGTGCGGGGAGTGATGGCCTTCTCGACCATGGCCGCTGTGAGGCGGAAGTCGTCCTGCGCATGAGTCGCAACAAACGCACATTTGCCGCCGCAGTACTCGACGATATCCCTGAATGAAACCCAGTAAGGGGTAGGGATGATGACTTCGTCGCCGTGATCGATCAGGACCGAGAAGGTGTTGAAGAGAGCATTTTTCCCGCCGGTGGTGACAATGCACTCATCAAACGAATACTCAGAACCGAAATCCAGCTTGTGGCGCGCCACAACGGCCTCACGCAGGTCCTTGAACCCAGCAACCGGCGTGTACTTGGTGAAGTTTTGCTGTATGGCTTCGATGGCCGCCTGCTTGATGTGATCAGGGGTGTTGAAGTGCGGCTCGCCTGCACCAAAATCCACCAAATCCACGCCTTCTGAACGCAATGTGGCTGCTTCGATGCTGACTGCCATAGTGGCCGAAATTGCGATGCGACTGATGCGCGCCGTGAATGCGGTAGCTCCTGCAGTTGGTGTCACGAAAATACCTCTCAAATTGCGATGTGTTCCCACCCAGACTCGTCAGGAGGCGGAATTTTACTTACGAGAGTTCAATTTCACTCCGAGCCGCGCACGTAGTCTAGTCTCCACCAATGGGGGGATGAAGCCCGCAAGTGCGCCGCCCAGCGAGGCAATCTCGCGAACGAGGCGCGAACTCAAATAGGAATAATCCGCCGCTGGCATCATGAAAACTGTCTCCAGGCTAGAGTCGAGCTTACGGTTCATCCAAGCCATCTGGAGCTCATATTCGTAATCACTGACGGCGCGAATGCCGCGAAGTACGGCCTGGGCGCCGCGATTGCGCGCGAAGTCCACCAGGAGACCATCAAAGGCCTCGGCGTGGACATTTTTCCACTGGCCAGTGCACTCGCGGAGCATTTCGAGCCGTTCCTCCACGGTAAACAGCGCAGTTTTCTCCGGGTTCCGCAGAATGGCGACGACCAGTTCGTCAAAAATCTTTGCTCCCCGCTGTATTAGATCGAGGTGGCCGTTCGTCGGCGGGTCGAAGGATCCGGGGTAAATAGCAATGACTCTATTCAATGTTCCTCGGGGCGCACCAGAATGCTTGCATTTTATGCCTCGCTGGAGAACCGAATCAACCTGCTACAAGCTTTTTCTATCCCACGCGAGATCACCACCGAGCCATCTCTGCCGGGCGAGACCCTTGTGGACCGGAAATCACCTGGCGTCCAAAATGCATCAGTATGTTTAAGAAACCTTGGGGCGCGTTGCGTGACGGGACTCCGGCGCTGCTGAATTTGGCCTATAGCTCTACAATGGAGCGACTCTCTAAGGCCACCCAATTCATGAGCCTTCTCGACAAGAACACATTACGTATCCTCTTTACAATCCTGGTGGCGGTATCCGTGCCCGGCTTTGTGTGGATGGCGCGGAAGCCACTGCTTGCCTTTCTGTTTGCAATGCTCTTTGCCTACCTCCTGGATCCGCTGATCACACTGCTCCAGAAATGGACGCGCAGCAGTCGTGGAATCGCCATTGCCGCCGTCTATGTTGCCTTGCTGGCCGCACTTTTAACCGTGGGTCTGGCAGTTGGGCCGCGAGTTGTTGAGGAGGGAAAGCATCTCTCCGATCACGCTCCCGAGTTGTATAACAAGATCGCAAACGGCAGCATCGCCATCCAGGTTGGCAGGGCGCGAGGATGGAGCGAACCCACCCAGGCATGGTTGCAACAATTCATTGTTGGCCATCGCGATGCAGTTCTTTCCACGGTGAGCGCACAGAGCAGCAAAGCAGCCGAGATCGCTGGAAACGCATTCTGGCTGCTACTGGTTCCGATCCTCGCCATATTCTTCCTGAAAGAAAAAAGCAGGTTAGCTCGCAGCATCGGAGGGCTGCTGGAAAATCGACGCAACCGCCAACTGTTGCGGCAGATCATGAGCGAACTCGACGAGATGCTGTCGCATTTCGTGCGTGCTCAGTTGTACCTGGCGGCCATATCCGGAACCGTCTACATTGTGGTGCTGACGCTGATGCGAGTGCCCTACTCATTGGCGCTAGGGACGTTGGGGGGATTTATGGAATTCATTCCATTTCTCGGCCCAGCGGTGGCCGGAGTCCTGATTCTGGCGGTCAGCTTCGGATTCAACTACACGCATATCCTCATCGTCGTGCTATTTCTGCTGCTATGGCGCGGATTGCAGGATTACGTAATCTCTCCGCGTGTCCTCGGCGGACGGGTTGAAGTGCATCCCCTTGCAGCGATTTTTGGCATTCTGGCGGGTGGTGAGATTGCCGGTATTGCCGGTATCTACTTTGCCGTGCCATTCATGGCCGCAGCACGCATTCTCTGGGTTCACTTGCGTAACAAGAGAGACGAGGATGTTGAGTTGGAAGCGGCAAGAGAGAGTTTAAGAGATTTGAAACAACGATAGCTCGACTCACATTCCGATTCCTCGACTCACATTCCGATTCCCAGAATGGTTCCGTTCTGCATTGTTTATTTGCGATTCATTGATCCGCAACTTACGTTCTGCAGGTTTGAATCCGAAATGAAGAGTGGGAATTCAACTGAGGGAACGGCTATGGATCTGGTTCTGGAAGTTCGCACGGGCCGCGATCGCGTGACAATGTCCTGCCATGGAAAACTGGTCGGGGGCAATGAAGCGGATGCTTTTCGGCGTAGCGCAATGTTGCTGTTGAACGGATTCGATCGATTGACCATTGATCTGGCGGAAGTTCGCGCCGTGGACAGTGCAGGCCTGAACTCCCTGGCTGCAGTGCTGGGATTCGCCAGTGACAAGCGCAAAGAGGTGAGAATCACGCACGCCATCCCAATGATTACCGAGATGCTTTTCGTCACCACCCAGGAAAGGTTTCTGGAGCCTGACGTTCTTCCAGTACCGCAACCGATGAGGAGCAGTCCAGAGGCGGTCGCCTGATAACGAGAAGCAATCCCGTTCACGGCGGCAAACGATTCCCGGGAGCTCTCTGGAAATAAAGAAGGGGCGGAATCAGCTTCTCCGCCCCCTCTTAAATTAGAGCTGCAGCATTACTTCTTGGGAACTGCGGCTTTGGCTGCCGCCAATTCCTTCGGCGAAACCGGTGCTGGGTCGGCAGGGGCTTCCGCCGCGGCTTTGTCCAATCCAAGTGACTTGCGAACGGCTACTTCGACCTTCGCGGCAACATCCTTGTTTTCCCTCAGGAAGTTCTTACTATTCTCGCGGCCTTGTCCGATACGTTCGCCATCGAAGCTGTACCAGGCTCCGGACTTTTCAACGATGTTGCGCTCCACTGCCTGATCGAGCATGTCGCCTTCACGAGAAATTCCCTCGCCATACATGATGTCGAACTCAGCTTCGCGGAAAGGCGCGGCAGTTTTGTTTTTGACAATCTTTACTTTGGTGCGCGAACCCACAACCTGGTCGCCATCCTTGATGGCGGCGATACGCCGGATATCGATGCGCACTGAGGAGTAGAACTTCAGGGCGCGACCACCGGTGGTGGTTTCCGGATTACCAAACATGACGCCAATCTTTTCGCGAATCTGGTTGATGAAAATCAGGCAGGTACGGGACTTGCTCACCGTTCCAGTAAGTTTGCGCAGAGCCTGCGACATCAGGCGGGCTTGCAAACCCATGTGGCTGTCGCCCATTTCGCCATCCAACTCAGCCTTTGGCACCAGTGCCGCGACGGAGTCAACTACGAGGACGTCGATGGCTCCCGAGCGCACCAGGGCTTCCGTGATTTCCAGAGCCTGTTCACCATAGTCGGGTTGCGAAACCAGCAGGTTATCCACGTCAACGCCCAGACGCTTGGCATAGGCCGGGTCGAGGGCGTGCTCGGCATCTACAAAAGCCGCCATGCCGCCGGCTTTTTGAGCTTCGGCAATGATCTGTAAGCAGATTGTGGTTTTGCCGGAGGATTCGGGACCGAACACTTCCACTACGCGGCCACGCGGAACCCCTCCCACGCCCAGGGCGGCGTCAAAAGAGATACTGCCCGTCGGGATCACCGCGATGGGAACGATGGGGCCCTTGCTTCCCAGGCGCATGATGGAACCTTTGCCAAACTGCTTTTCAATCTGCGCGAGCGCAAGATCAATTGCGTGAGACCGATCGTCGGCCATGAAGCACTCCTTGCCAGCGGCCTTCAGGCTGCTTGGCTGCAATGATAATTATAAGGGCGGGAACGCACCGCTCCGGCGCCGCCAGGCTGCGCAACAGTCGGACTTACGCATAATTCCATGGTGATGATGGCGGCAATCGAGAGAATAACACGGGCAGCGCCGAAGGGGAAGAAAAGGAGAAGAACAGGCCTGGAGCATTTTCAGGATGGTATGTCCGAGGGTGCCCGACCTTCGCCGCTGGTTTTGCGGCTAAGGTGGGACGGCAGGATACATCAACCCTGGAACCGGATATCCCCCACATTCGCCAAAAGATGGCGGATGTGGGCCACCGGTCATCTTTGCAACAAGTCTACCGGTTGGTGGATGTCTGTGATGCGGAAGTACTTAGCTAGCGCCGGATGGCGTTCCGCTACGCGCTCGTACATCTGGTAGGCGACGCTGCGATAGCTCCAGTGACCGCCAACTCCGGTGCGAAGCTCGCTGATGTAGACGACCTCGGCCAAGTCCATTTTGAAGAGGGTACGCTTGCGGTAGGCGAGGGGAAGAAGGTACTGGGCTGGCTGCAAAGCTTCTCCGCGGGCCGCGAGTGAGGCAGCGAGTTTCTCTCCCGCTTCGCCGATGCGCAGCATTGTCTCTGCGTAGAGCGCGGCGTGGCCTGCGTCCTGGATTTCGCGTGGCGTATCGAAGCCATGGGCAAAGCAATATTCCTGGTGAATCTGCACGCATCGGCGATGGCGATGCAGATCGCGGTAGGCACCAATGTCCATCAGGATGTCAAAGCGAAACTTCTGCCCGGCAGAGTAGGCGCGCAGCAACTCGTCATGACGGCCACGATGGCGCACGCCGAGATCGATAATTTCCTCGCGCCGGGCTTGAGTCAGGGCAAGCACGGCCTCGCGCAACCGCCTGTATGGATGGCGCGATTGTTCATAAAGCAGGGTAGTGGCCAACTCAATTTCCAGTGGCTCATCGTCGAGCAAATCCACTTCTGGTGCCGGAGCGATGCTCTGGCCCTGCATCAACTCAGATGCGGCCTGGGCCAGTTCTTTCCGCGAGGCAAGCTCGTAGGCGCTGGGCTCAGCGTACTTGACGAGCGTGGGCGAGACCCGGTGCTCACAGAGCAGTTCCGCGCGTGCCCGTTCGCCCAATGCTGCATCTTTCTCGGCGATCGCATCGACCAGGGTGCGGAGTTTATCGGCATTCACGTCCCAGGCTGCTCCACGGGCAGCTTGTTTCATACGTTCGCCGAGGCGGCGCACTTCTTCATACGGGCTGCCGAGCAGGCGGGAGACTTGGGTCTCAAGGGTGCGCGCATTCACAATCTGCCCCAGCGAAGTGTTGGTAGCCAGAGGCAACAGGTAACGCGAAATATCAAATGCACGAGCCCGAAGCGTGCGTTCGTAGGCTTCCTGCGCCATCTCTGGAGGCTTCGGAGTCTTTGCGACCAGGTACTGGAAATTCAGTTCGCTGAACTTGCGATACTCGGAAAAGAGGAACGCGATGGTCTCTTCGTAGAGCCTTGCATCTGCGGGATCAGTGAAGTTGGGCGAATAATGTCCGCTCTTCTTGAAATCCTGATAGCGGGTCGAGCGCTCCTGCCCGTCCCAGCGAGTTTCATCTACCACCAGCGTAGCCGCCAGCAGTGAAAGCCGCTCTATGGCCATGGCGACATGCGCAAGGTCCGCAATTGAGCGGTGCCCATACTGGAAGTAGAAGGTGCTGAGAAATTTTTCCGCTTTCTGCTCATTTAACTCAGCAAGCGACTGCTTGAGGGAGAGCGAGGAGCGGGAATACTTCGCCATTGCATAGGCCTGAACCTCAGGATCTACGCCGTGTATGCAGTACACTTGCGTTTCGGCGGAGACCTGCTCAGGGATCGATGGAGTGCCGCGAACGGGAACGGTCATGCTTGATTCTGACGCAAAGCTCACCGTATTGCTAGGAAGGTATCGCTGAAAAATTATGAAATGCTGTGCTGCGCAGCACCGAATTGGGCTACGCTTTTTGCTGAGGGTAAATGGTGGAGTCCGAGTTCCAGACCCAATTCGTGACGGCAGGAAGCCTGCTCTACTCGGTTGAGCATCGACCATGGCCGCCTCCAGATGGCCAGTGGCTGTTCTCGCAGAGCTGGAACGATCTACTGTTTGCTCACTTTGCGGTGGACTCGCATAGGCTGCGACGGTTGGTTCCCGAGGCTTTCACGCTGGATCTTTATGATGGAACCGCGTGGCTCACAATCTCACCTTTCTGCACCAACCACATGCGCCCGAGCGGAGTTCCACCTCTGCCTGGAATCTCCCATTTTCCGCAGGTGCGTCTGCGCACCTATGTGTCCATGAAAGACAAAGCCGGGGGAATCAAACCTGGGGTTTTCTATTTCAGCGTAGACGCCGCAAACCTATCCGCAGTTTGGTTTGCCCGCGTGTTTTTCCGTATGCAGTACTGGCACTCGTCAATCCGTCTTAGTGGAGCGACAATCCAAGCTCGCAAAACAGCGGAACGTACAATTCACTTCCGTTCTTCGCGTCTGCACGGGCCTGCCGCACTCAATGGCCCAGCCAAATTTGAAGTGATCTACGCTCCAGAGGGCGAAGCTGAACGGGCGCACAAGGGGAGCCTTGATGAATTCCTTACTGAACGCTATTGCGTGTACTCGGTGCATCGCCAGACGTTTTATTGCAGCGAGATACATGACCAGCCATGGCCCTTGCAGCGGGCCAGTGTTGAAATTCGCGAGAACAGCATCGCCGATCCCTTGGGTCTAACCCTCCCAGTAACACCAGACTTATGCCACTTCTCCCGGTCGCTCAAAATGCTGGCTTGGGCTCCGGAAAAAATCCGGCTCTCGCGTTGATTTCAAAGTCCGGTGCGGTCAGGCCTCTTCGGAAACAGCAGGTAGGAAGCTGACACTGACAGCAAGATCATCCAAGCCAAAGTCGCGCGTTCGGCTTCGTTCTCCACATGAAATGAATGCCTGGGAGAGAACAAGAGAAACGCGAAGATCGCGGCAGCCAACAATGATCCCAAAATGCTGACCATCGCTCCGAAGCGACTCGCCAGAAGCACCAGCACCGCTGCGAAGAAGAATGGGGCCGCCAGTTTCCAATGGGTTCTGGAGAAAACCAACGCAACGGCAATCGCACACAGAGCACTGACCGCAACTCCAATCGTGGACTGCAAGGTGTAGAGCATTTTCGTTTTCATTTGTCGTATGCGGGTGAACGAACGGATTTAAATAACAAAAACAAGATCGCATGAATCCAGAGCTGAATGTTGGGAAATCGAGAGCAGTGCAATATTTTACGAGCAGCCGGGTGCGCGTGGACTCAAACTAAATGCGGACTTACCACAAAAGTGTAGAATGCGAAACGTGCTGCAGCATTCGATTTTGCTCGCTGAAATCGCAACTTATACCGCAAAATGGTGTCTCCAGCGTTAGCCTGCCGCGCCAAATGTGCGCCGTACCAGGAAGACAATCAAGATGCCTCATGGGACCGACTCACTTCTGCTGCAGCTGTTTACCATCTTCGTTTGGGCGAAGGTGTTCGGTGAGTTGTTCGAACGCTTGCACCTCCCTGCCGTGCTTGGCGAAATATTAGCCGGCGTACTGCTCGGCCCCTATGCGACCCGATTTGTAATTCCAGGCGACACAATCTACTCCATTGCCGAAATTGGCGCGGTATTCGTGCTCTTCACGGTGGGGTTGGAAACTTCTCCCAGTGATCTGATCCGCGTTGGACGGCTCAGCCTGCGGGTGGCGATTGCCGGAGTCGTCCTTCCATTTGCGCTTGGCTTCCTCTTCCTGCGCTTGAATCAGGAACCCACGCATGAGGCGATCTTCGTGGCTGCGGCCATGGTGGCAACGAGCGTCGGAATTACAGCGCGGGTTCTCCGCGACATGAATGTACATCGGTCGCGCACCGCGCAAATCATTCTGGGCGCAGCAGTTTTTGACGACATACTCGGCATGTTACTGCTGGGCATGCTGGTCAGCACCGTCAGTGCGGGCGGCGTCCAGTGGTTGCATTTTGGCTTGGTCACTCTCGAGGCGGTTGGCTTCGCTGTATTCATGATTTTTGTGGCACCCCGGGTCGTGGATCGTCTCGAGCCAGGTATTGAGTTAATGCAGACTCAGGATGCCCCGCTCGTGCTGGCCCTCGCGCTCTGTCTCGGGCTTTCGGTTGCAGCCACCCGCATCGGGATGGCTGCGATCATCGGCGCGTTTTTCGCCGGCATTGCGTTCGCGGATTATTCACCCCGCTGGAACCTGGAACCACGCGCGCAAGCCATCAACCTGTTTCTGTCTCCGTTCTTTTTCTTCACCATGGGATCGCGGCTCGATCTCTCAGTGTTTAACCGCTCGGTTGTCGTGTTGGCACTTTCGCTCTCAGGATTGGCGTTGATCTCAAAGATCCTCGGCTGCGGCCTGCCTCTGTATCGGGAGGGCTGGCGCAGCGTGTTGCAGGTTGGAGTAGGAATGACGCCGCGTGGCGAAGTGGCACTGATCGTGGCACTGATTGGTCTGCAGATGAACATGATCTCGCAACGCGCGTATGCGCTGGTGATCGTGATGACGGCAGTTACAACGATATTGCCGCCTCCATTCCTCCGCGTGCTGTTCAAGCCTGACGACAAAGGCTCCGGCGGTGCCTCTGCTGGCGGAGAGGTAGACGCCGAAGTGCAGATATCCGGGCAATTCGGCTAGTCGCGTCAGCTATAATCCGCTAAGTTCAATTTCCATTGAGGTGAAGTATGGAGTCCTTACAGGGACACGTGGCGCTTGTCACCGGAGCATCGCAGGGGATCGGCCGCGCTTGCGCAGTGGCGCTCGGCAAAGCCGGCGCGACTGTAGCGCTTGCCGCCCGCAACGAAGAGAAGCTGAAGGAAGTGGCGGCGCAGATCGAATCCGACGGCGGCAAAGCCGTGGCGTTCCAACTCGACGTGAGTTCTGAAGACGCCATTAAATCAACGGTAAAAACGATTTCCGCGCAACTCGGAAAAATCGACATCCTCGTGAACAACGCCGGAATTACTCGGGACAATCTGCTGCTGCGAATGAAACGCGCTGATTGGGACGACGTATTGACCACGAATCTGAGTGCGCCTTTTCTGCTAATCCAGGCAGTGCTCAGCGGCATGCTGAAGCAGCGCTGGGGACGAATCATTAACATCACCTCCATTGTTGGAGAGGTAGGCGCGGCAGGGCAGGTGAACTATGCTTCGTCGAAGGCTGGACTTATCGGCCTCACGTTTTCTGTAGCCCGCGAAGTCGCTTCGCGCAACATCACCGTGAACGCCGTTGCCCCCGGATACATTGCCACGGCTATGACGGAGGCACTCACTGACGCCCAGCGAGAGGCGATTACTGCTCAGATTCCGCTGGGACGCCAAGGCTCGGATTCAGACATCGCCAACGCCGTGCTTTTTCTCGCCAGCAATGAGGCAAGCTACATTACCGGACACGTACTTGATGTGAACGGCGGAATGCTGATGCGCTGAGACCCGAGGGCAAACCAGTGTCTAAGCAGCGGGCGTAATCCGCTGCTTTTCGCTTTCCTTCTTCCCGCGGTCGATCTGCCTGCATTCTTTTTCCAACTGCTTCAGTTCCAGTTCCTCTTGAATGACCTTTGCTGAGACCCGGTCTTTCTTTGCCTCCAGCTTGGTTTGTGCGAAGAGGCCCATATAGAGATTGGCTATATAGGGCAGGGAGAAGAAAGCCAGCAGTGTTCCTCGCCAGTCCTGAAAGATGAGATGAAAGCGAGTTAACAGCAGAAAGAACACCGTAACGTAGTGGCTGAAGCAATACTCACACGAGAAGATGTAAAAGAATTTTCGCTGCAACAGCCGCGAGTCTTCCTGTCCGCGCCGCACGCAATATTCGCGGGGTTCGCGAAATATCTCCTCATGCGTCACAGTCCAGGAGACGCTGGCGATCGGCAAAGCAATCAGCAGCAAGTAGATAATCTGGGTTCCAAGGGTCACCCATGGTTGGATGCGGTGAACGCCAGTCGGCGCTTACCCCGCCCAATATCGGTATGCCATCAGGCACAGGCACGCAAGCAATGCCACCAGCAGCACGGACGGAATAAAGGATGACTCCGGCTCGATTGTGGACGGTTGCTGAAGCTGTTGGCTGATCTGCAGCGCTTCGCCCTCTATTTGCCCTTTGCCCTGCCCGGTGCGAGCCTGATCGGAAGCCTGCCGCATAGACTCACGCAGCACCTCCAGTGGCGATCCTTTGCGCGTACCCGGAGTGGGCTTGGGAGCGTTGGCCCTTTTTCTGGCACCAAGGATCTGCGTAACTGCCACGAACAGCACGATGAGAATGACACGGATCAGCGCCGGATTGAGAGTGAATTTTGGCATCGCGTCACCTTGTGCCGTAGTGTACGAGGAATTCCCGCTTGTATCCAGTCTGTCTTCCGTGGAAGCTGTTTCTTCTTGCCTCGGAACTCATTACAATGAGCACCTTTGGAGGAATCATCGTGCGCCCCATAAAAATTGTGATTGCAATTGCCGTGATGACCGTGTTGGCTGCGGCCCAGAGCACGCCAGGAACGGCCAAAACGCAGGAGTCAAAGATGAGCAGCAAGCAGTCAAAACCCACGGTTGCAGATGCTGAGAAGTTCATCGTGGAAACCGAGTCCACTCTGAGCGAACTGAGCATCAAGCTCGCCCGGGCACAATGGGTTCAGGCCACCTTCATCACGGATGACACCGAGACAATTTCAGCCGATTACAATGAGCGCCTAATTGCTGAACTGACTCGCCTGGCACCCGAGGTCAAGCGGTTCGACGGCGTCAAAATGCCACCGGTGCTCGCGCGTAAATTCCTGCTGCTGAAGCTGCAGCTCTTCTCGTTGGAGAATCCGAAGGAGCGCGAAGAATACACCAAGCTTGTCAGCTCTCTGGAAGGCGAATACGGCAAAGGCAAATACTGCCCTAAGGCAGGTAAGTTTGCCGGAAAGTGCCTGCCGATCGGTGAGATCGAAAAAATAATGGCGACCTCGCGCGATCCGGAAGAGTTGAAGGAGCTGTGGGTGGGATGGCATGCCATCGGCGCCCCGATGCGCACCAAGTACGCCCGGTACATTGAACTGCAGAATAAGGGCGCACGCGAACTTGGATTCAAGGACATGGGTGCGCAATGGCGTAGCAATTACGACATGACACCCGAGCAGTTTTCCGCCGACACCGAGCGCCTCTGGCAGCAGGTGCGTCCGCTCTATGAGTCGTTGCACACCTATGTCCGCAATCAACTGGTGAAGCAGTACGGCGCACAGGCGACGGATGCAAACGGAATGATTCGCGCTGATTTGCTGGGAAATCCCTGGGCGCAGGAGTGGGGAAATATCTATCCTTTGGTGGCCCCGGCCAACAACAAAGGCGCTGGCTACGACCTTACCGAACTGCTGAAGGCCAAGAAGGTGGACGAACTTGGAATGGTTCGTTATGGTGAAAACTTCTTCAAGTCACTCGGTTTCGCACCGCTTCCTGAAACCTTCTGGGAGCGATCGCAATTCATCAAGCCACGCGACCGCGAGGTCGTCTGCCACGCCAGCGCCTGGGACATCGATAACAAGGACGATCTCCGTCTCAAAATGTGTATCGAGATTCGGGACGAGGATTTCGTAACCATACACCATGAACTTGGCCACAACTTCTATCAGCGCGCTTACAAAAACCAGCCTTTCCTGTTCGTGAACGGCGCCAACGACGGTTTCCACGAAGCCATTGGCGATACGATCGCGCTCTCGATTACGCCGGAATACCTGAAACAAGTAGGCCTGATCGAAAAGGTTCCTGAGAGCGATGACACCGCTCTGCTGCTAAGCCAAGCCATGGACAAGGTTGCATTCCTGCCGTTCGGTTTGATGATTGACCAGTGGCGCTGGAAGGTTTTTTCCGGCGAGATTAAGCCAGCCGACTACAACGCCGGATGGTGGAATCTGCGGGCCAAGTATCAGGGCGTTGTGCCGCCGGTCGCCCGCACCGAAGCCGACTTCGATCCGGGAGCCAAGTATCACGTCCCAGCCAATGTGCCGTACACACGGTACTTTCTGGCCCGGATTCTGCAGTTCCAGTTCTATCGTGCCATGTGCCGCGAGGCCGGCCAAACCGGACCGCTGCATCGCTGCTCGTTCTACAACAACAAAGCCGCCGGTGCGAAGCTCGAGGCCATGCTGCAACTCGGCCAAAGCAAGCCCTGGCCAGAGGCGCTGAAAACATTGACCGGAGATGAGCAGGTAGATGCTGGTGCAATGATGGAGTACTTTGCCCCACTGAAGAAGTGGCTCGATCAACAGAACGCCGCTGCCGGAGTGAAGCCCGGTTGGACCGTGCCCGCAAAATAGTCGCTGCAGAAACAAGCCGGGTGCCCCAGGTTCGCGCCGCGCTCTTGGTTCTTGCGGCGATAACCTGGGAGTGTACAAGGCCCGCAGCAAGAGCGGTCGCAGGGCAGGCCGTCCCACCTTAACCGCGCAAAAGAAAGAGCGCGCGGCGAAGATGGGGCACCCGCCCGCGTTTTCTGGAGACGCCGTGCTTAGCCTTGCTCTAGCGGCTGGAAGGTGTGAGCCATCGGGTGATCATCCCGAGAAGCGAGAGCAGCAACGCACCCCAGAACGCCGGCACGAAGCCGTGGACGATAAATCCGGAAACGAAACTTGAGGCGAACATTAGCATCAGGGCGTTGATGATCAGCATAAAAAGACCGAGGGTGAGCAACGTAAGCGGAAAGGTCACGATCTTGAGAAAAACCCCGAGTGTGGCATTCACCAGGCCGATCACAAGGGCGGCGATTAACGCGGAGCGCAGGCCATCCACGTGAAAGCCCGGCACCACATGCGCAACTATCAGCAGCAAAACTGCACTTGTAATCCATCTCACAAGTAAGTGGATCATAGAATTTACGATGCCTTTCCGTGCCCGTGCGGTTTCAAACTCGGGCTTATGTTCCTGATCCGTTACACGCAGCCGCGGGAGGCTTTCTCAATGTCCAGCGCTAGAAGATATTCCTTGAACGCCGGGCCCAGATCCTCGCGTTGTAATGCATATTCCACGGTAGCTTTCAGGAAGCCCAGCTTATCACCTGCATCATGGCGCTTGCCTTCAAAGACGAAGCCATAAATCTTTTCGTATCTCAGCAGCTTTTTCAGCGCATCGGTCAGTTGCAGTTCTCCACCTGCGCCTGGCGTGATCGTTTCAATCATCTCAAAAATGCGCGGGGTGAGCACGTAGCGGCCGATGATCGCCAGGTTCGAGGGAGCTTCTTCGAAGTTTGGCTTCTCCACCATGTCAGAGATTTCGTAGAGACGGCCATTGAACCCCGGTACTTCCTTTGCATCCAGTACGCCGTATGCGGAGATTGCCTTGCCTTCCACAATCTGAGTCGCAATCACCGAACATTGTTTCTCGTCGTATACGTCGATCAGTTGTTTCAGGCACGGATTATCAGGCGAATCCACCAAATCATCGGGCAGTATCACTCCAAACGGTTCGTTGCCCACCAACCGCTGCGCCATCAACACGGCGTGGCCCAGTCCTAGCGGTTCCTTTTGGCGACAGGTGCTTACGTGCGCCATTCGCGCCACCTGCTGCGCAGTCTCCAGCAGCTCTGATTTATGGCGCTTGGCGAGCGAGTACTCCAGTTCAAAGCTGATGTCGAAATGGTCTTCCATGACGGCTTTGCCGCGCCCCGTCACGATGATGATCTCGTCACAACCGGAGGCAATCGCTTCCTCTACACCGTATTGAATGATTGGCTTATCGACGACCGGCAACATCTCCTTTGGCATGACCTTGGTTGCCGGCAGAAACCGCGTGCCCATGCCTGCGGCAGGAAATACCGCTTTCCGAACTTTCATGCTCATCGTTTCACCCGATAGGAGATTGGGAACAAATCATTGTAGTCGCACCGCTCGCAACTGCACAGCGTTTGCTTTCACAGTGCAGGCGAATCATTGCCAAGCATCACCTTCCGCACGACCTTCACCGGTGGCGCGCCCTGCTGTAGGAAGCGGTCGTGAAACTCCTGCATGGAGAACTTCGCGCCCATCTTCTGTTTGTAGTCCTCGCGCAGCTTTAGAATTTCCAGCTTTCCGAGCGTGTACACAAGATAAGTTGGATCGCTCGTGCCCCGCTTGGTCTCCCGATAAGAAACCTCGTGGGTCTGCCTTCCCTCGTTTTCGAAGAACTTTACGCCCTGGTCAAACGTCATTTTGCCGGTGTGCATTTCAATGCCCACAACAAAGCGCGCATCGCGCAGCAGGGCATCCTGTAGTTGCCCAAGACGCAGCTTCAAGAACGCGATGTCTTTCTCCTCCGGGACTCCAGAGGTTCGGCCATATCCCTCGTCCAGCATCATCTGTTCGGTGTAGTGGGCCCAACCTTCTTCGTCAGACCCGCAGATCAGAATTTTTCGCGTCTTGCTGACCGGTGCAACCTGCAACACCAGGTATTGCACATAGTGTCCGGGGTATGCCTCGTGGATCGACGTGCTCGTGATGGTTCCGCGATTAAAGCCCTCCAGCCAGCTTTTGGTGCGGTCTGCCGTCCAATCTTTCTCCGGCAAGGTGACATTGAAAAACGCCTCTTTCGCGACCTTTTCCCATGGCCCTGGAGTTTCCATCGAAGCAGAGGTCAACGCACGCATAAACGGGGGTGTCTCTTCGACGATCGGCAAAACGGGCGACGGAATGTCCAACAGTTTCTTGTCGAGAATGAATTTGCGCTCGCCTTCAAGGCTGTCGCGAAATGCCTGGAGCAGTTTGTCAGCGGCAGGATGATCCTGCTCTGCATCTTCCAGAATCTGCTCCGGAGTTTTCGATGGATCGATCAGCTTTGCAACTCTACTAAATTCCTTCTGATTGCGCGCAAGGTCGGCCTTGCCAATGGTCAGAAGCTTGTCCAGCGGAATATCCACCATCTCTTCATACTGCAGTTTGCGCGCATAGTTGGCAGCTCCGATGCGAAAGTCGCCGTTCGACTTCGGCAGCATGTCATGCTGCAGAAACTCGCGGTAACTTTTGAGTTCGGCCAAAACTTTGGCGTTCGCTGCGTGAAACTCCGCAAGCAGTGTTTCGTCTTTCACGTCTTTGAACGCGGCTGGCACATCACTCTCGAAGAAGCTCGAAATTCCGGGCAACTGCTCAATGGCAACTTCTGTGTACACCTTCGGCGGATTCTTAAGGTTTGCGTGCGCCGCAGCAAACACTGCCGGCATCTGACGCTCACGCGCGACCAGTAAGCGCATTCGCTCTTCCTGCGATGCAAAGTTGCGGCTTATGATGACAAATGCCGAACCGGAAATGCCGCTGGAATAAATGTCAGGATTGCGCTGCCACATGCGAATGTCTTCGAGTTCCAGTAATTGTGCATGCAGCCAGTTCTCGATCAACCGAGCGTCGATCTGCTGTTCGGGCTTCAGTTTGGTTCGGTCGATTTTTGCCAATTGTGCGAGTGTTGCATGGCACCACTTTGTCTGTTCGGTAATCGCTTTCTGCGAGTAGTCTTCGAGCTTCGCGTCATATTGGTGCATTCCGAGTTGCGTCCCACGGGTAGGATTGGCCTTCAGATATTGATCGAAGGTCGCATCTACGAATGCATCAAAATTCTTACCGCCGTTGTTCTGTGCGAGTGAAGATACGCAGAGCGAAATCAGCAGCAGTCCTGCGGCAGCAAATCGAATCATTTCTAACCTCGTTTGTTTCGGAATAATTTCGGTGTCAAGCTTTTTTACTGCGCCGGAGCCGATCACGCACGGGCGGGCTCTGCTTCAAATCCTTCCAGCAGTTTACGTAAGCCGTTCAACACCTCATCGGGCCGAACCGCCTTCAAAGAAAACTTCAGAATCCCCTGCGGCGTGAAAACCACGCCCTTGTGTTTTGCCACGAGTTGCATAATCTTCTGCGGATCGGCTTCGGCCGTCTGGGTGAACTTTACGCTTACCTGGTCCCGTTTGCGCTCGATGCTGGCGACGCCGAGGCGCTGACACTCTAAACGGAGATGCGCATACTGCAACAGGTGCTGTACCGCCGCTGGAGGCTCGCCATAGCGGTCGCGCAGCTCGTTAGCCACGTCGCTCAACTGCTTTTCGTCAGTCACGGCCGCAACCCGTTTGTAGATGCGGAGGCGCTGGTTTTCCTCGCGGATATACTCGTTGGGAATGCGGATGTTCAAGCCAAGGTTCAGCGCCGTATCGAGCGCCTCCTGCACGTTTTCGCCCTTTAACTCACGAATCATCTGCTCAAGCATCGTGGTGTACATCTCAAAGCCAACCGCTTCGATATGCCCGCTTTGTTGGCCGCCCAGCAGGTTACCCGCTCCGCGCAGTTCCAGGTCAAGCGCCGCGATCTTGAATCCCGCACCAAGGTCGCTAAACTCTTTCAGCGCCGCCAGCCTGCGTCTTGCCAGGTCGTTCAGTTCGCGATCCGGAGGCACCAACAGGTACGCGTAGGAGCGCCGGTTCGAACGTCCCACACGTCCACGAAGTTGGTAGAGTTCGCTCAGTCCATGCCGGTCTGCACGGTTGATGATGATGGTGTTGCAGAGCGGAATATCAAGTCCATTCTCAATGATGGTGGTGGCTACCAGGATGTCAGCCTCGTGCCGCATAAAGGCCAGCATTACCTTCTCCAGTTGACCCTCGCCCATTTGTCCGTGGCCCACCAAGATGCGGGCCTTGGGAGTCAGTATGTGCAGCTT
>Ga0316231_1000468_pt1 | contig 56949 bp, 45 predicted proteins | sample TBH18027metaG_FD_206002 | JGI IMG/M metagenome (GOLD analysis project Ga0316231, IMG submission 206002) | Freshwater microbial communities from Trout Bog Lake, Wisconsin, USA - TBH18027 | ecosystem: Environmental > Aquatic > Freshwater > Lake > Hypolimnion/Profundal zone | place: USA: Wisconsin... | reverse complement strand
GACTGAAAAGAAAAAGACATTGAATTTATTAACCACTAACATACATGAACTGATAAATCTTCGCCAGCAAAACAGGTGGTCAGTTTGCTTCGGACTGAGGTGGTCAATTTAACCGGCGCACGCAATGAGGGCACCTAAAATACAAATTAGTGTAGTAATAGAGGGGTTTTGATTGTCTTTATATAAAAGTCCAAAAGTTGCAAAAAGAAACCCCTGAAATGCGCCAAGCCAAATCATTCGACGGTGTGTTTGTTCTGCTTCATAATGAACTTGAATCCGTATATTATGTTCTAACTTTTCGATTTCTTTCGGTTCCATAAATTGATATATTATTTTAAGTATTTCATATTAAATTTAAGAAATACAGAAGAGAAAACTGATATTTCAGTAGTAAAAGTGAATTTGGGATTTATACTACAAATTAGGGTAGAAGTATATTCTTAATTTGTTCCAAAAAATTATGGAACAAACAATCATTCTCCAAGGTCTTACAATTGATCAATTTTTCACAAAACTTGATGAAATCGTAGCAAAAAGGGTTGAGATCAAATTAAAAGAAGCAATTCAGGAGGGAAGCCAAAAAAAAACTCGTTACATATCCCGAAAAGAAGTCTGTGAAATAGTAAAAATTAGCTTGCCGACTTTGCATCAATGGACTAAAGATGGCTTATTAACATCCTATAAAATCGGGAATAGGGTATTATTTAAAAGTGATGAAGTTGATGAAAGTTTGACTAAAAGAAAGTTTTATAGAGGAAACCCAAATGCGAGAATGTGGTAAAATAAATGTAGATTGACACCAACTTTTGACACCAAGTCCAATAAAAAACCGCTAATACTCAACGTAAAAGCGGTTGTTTTAAAGCTTCTGTGATCCCGCTGGGACTCGAACCCAGGACCCCTACATTAAAAGTGTAATGCTCTACCAACTGAGCTACGGAATCATCCCTTTTATTTTGGGAGTGCAAAAATAGGTGAAAACAGCATTGAACCAAAGTTTTAAAAAAATAATTCTCATCATTTTCCCACAAGAATATTCACATTGTTCTAAAAGCTTAGGCTTATTTTTGCAGTATAATGATTTTGTATGACAGATTTTAATAATAAAGTAGTGGTGGTGACAGGTGGTTCGGAAGGTATTGGTAAGGCATTGGTTGAACTGTTTTTAGCAAATGGAGCTAAAGTTGCTACCTGCGGAAGAAACTTCGATAAACTCTATCTCCTGCAATCCACACATGCAGGTGAACCATTGATGATACATACGGCCGATGTAAGTAAGGAAATAGATTGTAAGAATTTCATTGCTGCAGTGGTTGAAACTTTTGGCACAATCGACATCTTGATCAACAATGCAGGAATCTCCATGCGTGCACTATTCGTTGATGTGGAATTAGACACATTGAGAAGAGTAATGGATGTTAATTTTTGGGGAACAGTACACAGTACCAAATTTGCCTTGCCTTATATCATTCGAAATAAAGGTTCTATTGTTGCCATTTCATCGATCGCAGGTTATAGGGGATTGCCCGGCAGAAGCGGTTATTCGGCATCTAAGTTTGCAGTGAACGGATGGATGGAAGCATTACGTACAGAATTATTGAATACAGGAGTGAATGTGATGTGGGCATGCCCAGGATTTACTGCATCCAATATCCGCAATGTTGCATTGGATAAGGATGGAAAAGCGCAGGGTGAAAGTCCGCTCGAAGAAAAGAAATTAATGCCTGCAGAAGAATGCGCAGCTTATATTGTAAAAGCCATTAAAAAACGCAGACGTACTTTAGTATTAACGGCCAATGGTAAACAAACAGTTTTATTGAACAGATTTTTTCCTTCTCTCTTAGATAGGTTAGTAAAAATATTTTTCTACAAGAACGGTGTGCTGGTGAAATAACTGATTGTATTCAACGTTTATGATTCCGGATGCAGGTAATAACCTTAACAACTGACATAGGCCAGCAGGATTATCTTGTGGGCGCTATCAAAGGGCAATTGCTCTCCGTTGACCCTGTATTGCATATCCACGATATCACACATTATCTTTCACCTTCTAATTATCCGCAGGCTGCTTATGTGTGCAGCAATGCTTTTAAGTATTTTCCAAAAGAGAGTTTTCATATCATCATTCTCAATTTATTTGAAAATGATGCGAAGCATATCTTGATCGCAAAATATCGTGATCAGTATATTGCTTGTCCCGATAATGGGATCCTCACCATGATAGCAGGCGAAAAGCCAAATGAAATTATTGCCATTGATATCAGTGCGCAAAATACGCTGCTGGAGTTTACTCAAAAGATCGCTCAGGCTATTGGGAAAATAAATGCAGGATCAGCACTTGCATCGGTTGGAGAATCCGTTACATCCATCAATGAAAAATATCCTTTACGTGCAACCATTGGTAATAACTGGATGGAAGGGCAGATCCTGTTTATTGATCAGTTCGAAAATGTGGTGATCAATATTACCAAAGATGAATTTGAAGAACAAAGAAATAACAGAACATTCAAGATCGTTTTTAAAAGGGATGAAGTGATCGACAGTATCAGCAATAATTATTCATCCGTTTTTGAAGGAGAGAAGTTAGCCTGGTTCAATTCTGCAGGTTATTTAGAGATCGCGATCAATAAGGGGAATATAGCAGGATTGTTCGGTTTACAGGGCTTTAATGAAAAGATGCAGCAACAGAATGTTTCTAATCAGAATAAATGGTTTTATCAAACAGTACGTATATTCTTTGAATAAAAGGGAAAAAACTAAAGAAAGAAAAATTAAAAACTAAATAGAAAGCTGTTGAAAAGTTGATTGGTTCATAAGTTGATTGGTTTTGTTCCCTGGTTCTTAAAAATCCGTAGGATTTTCCTCTGCGTTCTCAGACTTCAAATTGCGAAAACAGGCGATGGCTGAACAAAAAGTAAACACCCTGCGTCCTTGCGTGAAAAAAAAATCCTGATTCCCTAATGATTGGGAGCGACGCAACTAAGTTTAACAGAATTACCCAAGCTCGAAACATCATTCTTTTCTTCATTTAATTTTTTGCAAGTATTTTCGCAGTTCTGGTTAGTGAATCATAAATCTTAAATCTTGTATAATTATGGCATATGATGTAATTGTTTTAGGAAGTGGACCCGGCGGATATCCGGCTGCGATTCGTGCGTCTCAATTAGGATTTAAAGTAGCGATCATTGAGAAAGAAAGTCTGGGTGGTGTTTGTTTAAATTGGGGTTGTATACCTACCAAAGCGCTCATTAAAAGTGCCAATGTATTCGAATATGTTAAACACAGTACGAATTACGGCATCAATGCAACAGGCGAAGCTGATTTTGGGGCTGTGATCAAACGAAGCAGGGGTGTGGCCGATAAAATGAGTAAGGGTGTTCAGTTCCTGATGCGCAAGAATAAGATCGATGTGATCATGGGTTATGGTAAGATCGCCGGAAAAGGAAAAGTAGAAGTCACTGCAGCCGATGGAAACAAACAAATAGTAGAAGCAAAAAATATAGTGATCGCAACGGGCGGGCGTGCAAAACAATTGCCTAACCTTCCTATCGATGGTAAAAAGATCATCGGGTACAGAGAAGCCATGGTATTGCCGCAACAACCCAAGAGCATGATCATTGTAGGAAGTGGTGCGATAGGTGTGGAGTTCGCTTATGTGTACAGCAGTCTGGGAACAAAAGTGACCATTGTTGAATTCTTACCGCGCATAGTTCCCGTAGAAGATGAAGACATATCCAAAGAACTGGAAAAACAATACAAGAAAAGCGGAATAGATATTTTGACCAATGCATCTGTTGAATCGGTAGAAGCAAATGGCGAAGGCATTAAAGCGAAAGTAAAAACACAAACAGGTGAAATATTCTTGGAAGCCGATATCGTGTTGAGTGCAGTAGGTGTTGTTGCCAATATTGAAAACATTGGTCTGGAAGAAAACGGAATTAAAACAGAGAAAGGAAAAATTGTTGTTGATAAATATCAGCAAACATCGGTTGCAGGAATTTATGCCATTGGTGATTGCAGTCCGGGCCAGGCATTGGCGCATGTTGCAGCCAAAGAAGGGATCAATGCTGCCGAGCATATCGGCTACAACGAAAAGAAATACGCTCATTTACCTGAACCATTGGATTATAATAATATTCCGGGTTGTACGTATTGTACACCTGAAATTGCCAGTGTGGGTTATACTGAGAAAGCTGCAAAAGAAGCAGGCTATGAATTAAAGATCGGCAAGTTCCCATTCATGGCGAGCGGTAAAGCAAGTGCTGCAGGTGCAACAGAAGGCTTTGTAAAAGTGATCTATGATGCAAAATACGGTGAGTTCTTAGGCTGCCATATGATCGGAGCCAATGTTACTGAAATGGTGGCTGAAGCGGTTGTTGCGCGTAAACTGGAAACAACGGCCCATGAGATATTGAATGCAGTACATCCGCATCCTACCATGAGCGAAGGCTTGAAAGAAGCGACTGCTGCGGCTTACGGCGAAGCGATAGATATTTAATTGCAGATTTTACTGATTATTCATATGATTGAAAAGGATTGCAAGAAACTGTGATCCTTTTTTATTAAGCGTTGCCAATCTTGCAAAGGTTGGCAACGCTGTTTTGAGACCTGTACAAAATAGGAAGTTCAAAGAATAAAATTGTATTTTCATTTTTATATCATCAGCACTATGAAAAAAAATATTCTTCTATTCCTTTTTATTATTGTTACCACTGTATCATTTGCACAAAAAAATAAAGAAACAAAACCTGTTACTGCAAAAGATTATTTCCCATCTGCACAATATTGGGAACATAAGAATGCGTCATCGATAGGATTGGACAGCAATAAAATAAATACAGCTATTCAATTTGCAAAAGACAATGAGGCAAAACTGCCACGCAATCAGGAGATCGCACAGGCCATGACATTTGGTAAAGAACCTTACAGCGATGCGATAGGTCCTTTGGCAGAAAGGGGAGAACCAACCGGCATTATTATTTATAAAGGATATATTGTTGCTGAATGGGGAGAGCCTAATCGAGTGGATATGACAAACAGTGTTACTAAAAGTATGCTGTCAACTGTTGTTGGGTTGGCAGTTGAAAGAGGGTTGATTAAATCAGTAAATGATACCGTTGCCAATTATATTCCGCCAATTGAAGTATTGAATCATGATGCGTATCGTAGTGCAGAGCAAATTGGACAGCCACAATTATTATATCCATTTATATCAGCACACAATAAGAAACTAACATGGGATGTAATGCTTCGTCAGACAAGCGATTGGGAAGGAACATTATGGGGTAAACCCGATTGGGCCGATCGCCCTAATGATAAACCTAACGAATGGCTTACCCGTAAACGTAATGAACCGGGCACTGTCTGGAAATACAATGATACAAGAGTGAATGCGTTGGCATTGGCTGCCACAACGGTTTGGCGTAAACCATTGCCGCAGGTATTGCGTGAGAATATCATGAATCCAATCGGTGCATCGAATACCTGGCATTGGACCGGTTATCGAAATTCTTGGATCGTTCTGGACGGACAAGCCATTCAATCTGTAAGTGGAGGTGGGCATTTTGGTGGTGGACTGTTCATCAATGCTTATGATATGGCGCGATTTGGTTTATTGAGTTTGCATAAAGGCAATTGGAATGGCAAACAGATCATTGCTGAGCAATGGGTGGATCAGGCCCTCACTCCTACAAAAGCGAATACAGGTTATGGCTACATGAACTGGTTTCTGAATACGGATAAAAAATTATTTCCTTCTGCACCGCTTTCTGCATTTGCACATTTGGGTAACGGCACGAATATGATCTATGTGGACAGTCAAAATGAAATGGTTGCAGTAGTGCGATGGATCGAGAATGCTGCATTGGATGGTTTTGTGAAAAGATTGTTGGAATCGATCAATAAATAGCGTGGCAATTGTGTAACTTACCTAAACTGAATCAATGCTATGGATCTTACACAATTTTCAACACTCATATTGATCGCTGTATTTGTTTTTTCAACTGCTGCCATCTGGATAGCAGGAATGAAAATAATTTCAGCCATTGATGCTATTACACTACACTTTAGTCTGGGAGAGGCTTTTGGGGGAATGGTGTTTTTAGCTGTTGTGACCAATCTGCCAGAAATTGCGATTACTGCTGTTGCCGCCTATCATCATGATTATGATATTGCTGTCAGTAATTTACTGGGAGGGATCGCTATACAAACAGTAGTATTGGTGTTGATCGATTTTTTTGGTGTGGGAAGAAAAGCCCCGCTTACTTTAAAAGGACATTCTAAAGTATTGGTACTAGAAGGTGTTTCATTGATCTTTATTCTGACCATTGTAATGATGGCCAAACAATTTTCACCCAATCTTATTTATCTACGCAGCACACCGTTTGAATGGTTGATATTATTGATCTGGCTTGGTAGTATTTATCTTATCTCGAAATTTGGAGAGCGGATCAAGAAAGAAGAAAATATTGTTACTGATGCTTCTCATCATCTTCGTCATCCCAAAGCAAAATTTAAAGGAACGATTCAGTTAGCGATCATTGTTTTTGTGATCTGTGCATTGGTTACATTGGTTTCAGGCTGGGCATTGGAAATTACCAGTGATGTGTTGTCTAAAAGATTTGGCATGAGTGGTGTTCTATTCGGAGGAACAATCCTGGCATTATGTACCTCTTTACCTGAGATATCTACAGGTATTGCATCTGCTAAGATCAGAGAATATCAAATGGCTGTGAGTGATATATTCGGCGGTAATGCATTTCTTCCTGTTTTATTTTTAATGGCATCTGTAATTGGAGGGGATGCGATATTGCCCTCATTGCAACCATCGGATATGTATTTAACGGGATTGGGAATTCTTCTTACAGGGATCTATTTGATAGGGATGGTAGTACATTCAAAAAAACAATTCTTTCGTTTAGGTGTTGATTCGATCATTGTACTGATCGTTTATCTCATCGGCCTGATCGGCTTGATCTATTTAGTATAAACAAACTGTTTAAAACGGGTATTCGATATGAAAAAGATGAGCATCATTTTCTTTTGTTTTATTTATATCATCGGGCATGCACAACAAGATCTGCAATCGGGATTCAATGCAAAAGAATATTTAGAGACCATTAGTATGTTCTCCAGAATGGGGGATACGGTTGCTTCCTGGGATAAAACACCCGCACCCGTTCACTTTGATAAGATATATAGTTCTCCTGTTGTAGGATTAAAGAATAAATGGTGCTTATGGCTGCAAAAAGATAAACGGGTAGCAGTGATCAGCATCAGGGGTACTGTAAATGAATTGCCAAGCTGGTTAGAAAATTTCTATGCAGCAATGATTCCTGCAAAAGGCAGCCTGCAACTGAATGACAGCACAACATTCAATTATCAGTTTGCCGATGATCCTATTGCAACAGTACATGCGGGCTGGACGATTGGCATTGGATTCTTAGCACCTACCATCGTTGAAAAAATAAAGGAACAATATGCCAATGGTGTAAAAGAGTTTGTGATCGCAGGGCATAGTCAGGGTGGGGCATTGGCTTTTTTATTGCGGTCTTATTTATTTTATCTTACAAAGAATGGTGGATTACCTAATGATATTATCTATAAGACTTATTGCAGTGCAGCACCCAAGCCGGGTAATCTGTATTATGCCTATGATTACGATTTCATCACACGTAATGGTTGGTCGTTCACTGTTGTAAATGCAAAAGACTGGGTTCCCGAAACACCTTTTTCAGTGCAGCGTATTACAGATTTCAATACCGTAAATCCTTTTGTGAATGTGAAAGATGTATTAGCCAAACAAAAATTGGTTGTTCGCTGGTACCTGAATGGCGTGTTCAATAAATTGGACAGAAGGACTACTAAAGCACAACGCAGTCTCAATAAATATCTGGGCGGAACCATCTATGGTCAGGTTAAAAAAACATTGCCTCAGCTAAAAGAGCCAGAATATGCGGCTACTGCTAATTATATGCGCGCAGGTGTTCCTATAGTTCTAATCCCCGATGAAGCATACATGAAAGAACATCCCGATGATCCCAAAAAAATATGGGAGCATCATATGCCTTATGCCTATTATGAATTAACAGAAAAGTATTACCTGAAATAGATACTGTATGAGCATTACTTTTTTACAGCTGCTATGTCGTATAATTTAGCGTATTTCTTATGCCCTTAAGTTTACCCACAAAAAATGAGGCAAGAAGAATATGTTTGCTTCCTGCCTTATTAAGATATTTTTAGTAGCATCATTCGTTTCCTAAATAGTTCTTACATTTTTCTATGATCGACTTATTTACAAATGTATTACTCATCTTATCTGCCATCAATTTATAATTCTTCTGAAAATCCTGTACATAAGCAGAGAAATGCAGAGGGTAGTATTCGATCTGTATGCCTGTTTGGTTGGTAGAGGATATTATTTCAGGTATAGGTGCACCATCAAACCAATTATTCTTGAACAATACAACGGCTTTCTTTAAACGATTCATTTTTCCGATCATTCCATTCACATCGACTGGTTCGGCTGGATAATTAATAGTGAATGTTGTTTTGTTGCTGCAATCCGTTTTTGCGGCAAGGATATGAACGGTAAGGTCATCTCCTGAAAAATACCAGCTGTTATTCACCTTATCAGCATTATAATTCAGTTTCACCCCATTCATGAATACTGATGTTGGCATTACAGAACCATACAATTGAAGTTCAATGTTTCTTTGCTCGATCATGGCAGGGAATGAACCTACTCTGGGTAAAACAGATACAGTTAAACTGCCATCTGCTTTCTTATCTGTTTGAATGCTTGTAAATGTGTAAGCTGCTTTTTGATAATTATTATCATCGCCTGCATCTTCATAGAGCTTGGTTTCACAATTACCACCGGGAAATACTTTAAGGATCAGATCATGACTGATGTTTTGCAGATTCTTCATCTTGTCATACATCGGAATGATCGCACCTGCTTTTACATAAATAGGATATTCGTTCAATAAGAACTTACGTTCAATGGTTTGTCCGCCTTTGAGCATCGTGCCCGTATTCCATTCGTACCAGTCATTTCCTTCAGGCAACCAGACTTTCACTGTAGAAAGATCATTTACTGCAGGAGAAGTGATCGGCATGATCAGCATATCATCACCAAACATATATTCGTTCTTTTGGTGATAGGCGTCTTCAATTTTCGGATGATCATAATACATCGGCCTGCATAATGCAATGGCACTATCATAGGTCTTTCTGGCCATTGTGTAGATATATGGAGCAAGGTCATAGCGCAAATGAATGGCATTTGACAGTGCATCAAAATAATCTCCTGTAAAATTCCAAACCTCTTTATTCAATCTAGGATCTTTAGAAGAATGGGTCCTGAATATCGGACTGAACACTCCATACTGCATCCATCGGGTATACATTTCAGGGTCTATTTTTTTCTGTTCTTCTGTTAAGCCCCAGAACATATGTCCGCCCAGATCATGACTCCAGTAATCATACAGCACATTTGATGCCGTTGCTGTATAATAGGGTTCAAATTCCAGCATTTTCCATGAGATCACTGCATCTCCGGAGAAACCGATTTGATAGCGGTGATTGCCCAACCCTCCCCAGCGATGATATAATAATGGACGCTGTTGATTCTCTTTTTCCATCCTTGAAAAGAAGCAATAGTTCAACCACCAGGTATTGCTAAGGTTTTTTATTTGTTTGCTGTAGGGCCATTGCTGCCAATCGAGCCACCAGAAACTAACACCTTTATCTTTCATGGGATCGAGCACGATATCAAAGAGATTCTTCATGAACTTTTTATCGGCCACTTCAAAAGGAATATTCTTATGCAGTGTTGTATCGAACTGCATTGCTTTTGCAAATGCAGGATATTTTTCTTCATAAGCAGCAATACCGGATGCAGGATGCAGATTCAATGTTGTTTTGATCTGTTTTTCCTTTAACCATTGCAATAAATAATCCGGTTGTGGAAAGAGGGCTTTATTCCAGGTATAACCTGTCCATCCGATCGACTGACCGAATTCATCCCTTTTACTTCTTCTGAATGTTAAGCTGTCGGTTAAATGCCAATCCATGTCGATCACTAAAACATCCAAAGGAATATTATACTGATCGAATTTCTTTACCAGATCACGTAATTCAACATCGGAATAATTCCAGTAACGTGACCACCAATAGCCGAATGCATATCTTGGAGGAAGAGGAACTTTACCTGCCACCTTTGTAAAATCATTCAACGCTGATTTATAGTCGGAAGCATAGCCTATGAAATACCAATCTGTTTCTTTGTTGTTTCTTTCTTTTACCCAACTCCATTCGCTGTCGTCAAATAAAAAGTTATTACTGTCGTCGATCAAATACCAACCGTTCCTTGATAGTAAACCATCTTCAAAAGGCATGGGCGTTTTTGCATCTACATGCGAATCACCATTCATGCCATCCAGTGTGCGGAATGTCCCTTTTAAGTTTCCTGTATTGCTGTCACCGGGCTTCCAGTTGATGCTGTTTGATTTGTCTTGTTTATAAACGATCTTCAGATTGGTTGCATTGAATTTACCTGAACCTGTTTTATATCTTAATTCCAATGCTTCTGTTTTGAGCACGAGCCATTTTCCTTCCTTATTTTTAGAACAGGTGACTGCCTGGATGTCGCGGTTATTGAAAACAAAAGATGGATCGTCTACAAATTTCCCCGTAGAATCATATTCCATTCTCACCATGCGGGCTGTAATAATCGTAAAACGTGCATTGCCCTCTGTAAAACTGTTGCTTTTTGTGGGATTAAGCGTTGTGTTTTGTGCATTCAAAGGCAGCAGTGAAAGCAATAAACCAATCAACATGAAGATCTGTTTCATTGTTCTGTGTTTAAAATGATACACTATTTTGAGATGAAGAAATGATGATCTCTTTACTCACTGCAATGTAAAATTTATATTTCCCAAGGCAGCTAACAATTGTCATAAAATAAGGGTTTTTTATGCTGTGTTTCCGACGAATATCCTGCTATTCCTGAGATCTATTTCGGGGAACCGGAACTCATTGACTTTCTGAGTAAAACCCCAAGATAGGATCCGGTGAATGAAAAGAGAAAGGATGCTGCCGAACCATAATTTCCATGCAGTATATAATCGAAGCCAAGAATAAAACCCGCGATGATCAATGCCCATAGCCAGGCCATGGATGGCAGTAACATCCCAAGTATACAACTGCTGATCAATATGGCAGCTACCATTATTCCTGTATCGTCCCAATGAGGAGAACTGTCGATCTTGCCCAATATAAAACCAATGATACAGGCTGCGAAAAACAGGAGCCAAAATCGTTTAGATCGTAAAGTAATGCGTGTATTCACTAAAAGAATTGTAATTAAATATAAGAATAGTTAAAGGATAGCGATCTAATATTCTTGTTTAACGGTATTGACCACCTGCACTTTTGTGGGCCCTTTTTCTATAGCAATGAATTTGTTGGCCACCATCAAAACGATCGAGATCATTAACCCGATGGTGATGAGTCCGATGCCTTTACTATAACTCCTGTTCCCTTTTTCAGTGATGGAAGTGTTGAGTGTATAGGAATTGGTATTGGCTTCTATTTCGTGCAGTAATATTTCATTGTAATCTTTATTCAATAATTCTTTATATTTTTTTACACTAAATGCCTGATCGAGCGGTTTTGTCCTGAAAATACTCAGCATTAACAGGATGGCCCAGATAAAAAGAGATACCGGTACAACCGAGATAAATTGGATCCACAAAGAAGTGCCGTCCAGGCTGTTCAGGAAGAATGGGATGAATAAAGCTGAAGCACCAATGACCGTTCCTGCATAACTGTGTTGTTGACGGTAAGAGTCGACCTGTTTTTCAACGATCTCTTTTGAATTGACAGCGAGAAATTCCAGATGCTTTATATCTTCCATAAAGTCATTGAACAGCATTTTAGCGAGACTATTCAATTAAGATAAAGTTGAATGATTCAAAGTGATCTTCATTACATTATTCCATCTATTACTTGCAAGATTCACATATCGGGCTATCGTTCCATGCTGATGATAGATGACGGAAACAAATAAAATTTCTCTATTTAATCCTATATCTGAAAAATAAATGGATATTTTTATCGCTTTAAAGCCTGCTATATGAAAATGTGTTCGAAACATTTCTTTGTGATGCTCGTATTGCTGATTGCAACAGCAAGTGTTTATGCTCAACCCACTACTTATATCTTATTAAGGCATGCAGAAAAGGACACTTCCAATTATGGCAGCATGATGCTGAATACCGACCCGGCATTGAGCAAGGCAGGAGAGCAACGTGCAGAAAGCCTGGTCTCTGTATTGGCGGCTTATCAGCCTGATATCATCTACAGTACTAATTATCGACGCACAAAAGCAACAGTTCTGCCCTTAACAAAAAAAAACGGGAAGACGATCCAATATTACGACCCTAAAAAGTTGTCTTCTTTTGCTGATAGTCTGTTACAGGTAAAAGGGAAAACGATCATCGTCGTTGGACATTCGAACACAACACCGGCATTGGTCAACCTGCTGATCAAAGAAAACAAATATCCGGCAATGGATGATTCAGTCTACGATCAGTTCTGGATCGTTACGTTGGAGAACGGAAGATCTGTTGTTGAGGAGAGAAAGTATTAAGTTGCAGGTTCACATTTCAAATAAAGCAGTTTGCAAAAGAAAACGGGCATAGATGTTATCAATAAAGTGCTGGAAGCAGTCTACGCTGTGGACAAGGATTCACTGTTCATCATGAGTTTGATGCATCAGTATGAGGACAGAGGCTTTTTGACCAAGAAACAATTGGAAGGGTTGTATGATAAAGCCAAAAAGATAGAGGAGATAGCACCGGGATGGCTTGCAACAATCGAAGCCATGATCAGCAAATTACCCAATCGAGACCGGTCACCCATTACCAAAAAATATATCGCTGTTGTTGAAGATGAAACTACTGCAGCACAATTAGAAGCCATCCTATCCAGGTATCCGCAACATAAAGCGGTATTGCAACTGCGATCCAGCTTTCAGAAAGAAAAGCTGCTGTCAGCCACGGACAAGGCGGCATTGCAAAAGTTCTATAAACTATTGGTGAAATAATTTGGTTTCGCACTAAGGGGTTTCACACAAAGAAACTAAGGTGGCAACGAAACAAAGGTTTCATAATACAATATATTCCTTTCTTATGCTTAGTGTGCTTTGTATCCTTTGTTACTTTGTGTGAAACAAAGAGCCGTCTTTATTTCTTTCCCTTGATGAAAGTGCCATTGATGCGAATATCCTTTTCATCATCCAAGACCCTTTTCATTAATTTACGCAACACTTCAGGAATGATCTCTTTTTCTTCTTCTGTGAGGTCCTTGGTGATCTCGTGAAATTCATCCTCATCATCATAATAGCCAAAATAAAGTTCATATCGGTTATTGAGATGGAGCCGGAGTGAGAGTTCTTTATCTTCTTCATACTGGTACATGGTCACAATGGACCATTGATCTTCATCAATACAGTCAAAAAGTATATCAACAGAAGTTTCGTTCAATACCCAGGTGGCTAATTTCTCGATCATATCGGCTGAATGATCTTTTACTAATTCTTCAAATGTCATGAGTTCTGTTGTTTTGTTCAGTTAAATGCTTCTATTCATCCATATTGTATAAACAGCGCGAATGTACTTTAAAAATTGGGTGTTTTTCACCTTGCATGAACCAAAACTTGCATTACATTTGTACCAGAAACTTAAAGTTTTTTTCACTGGGGGGTGAATTTAACAGTCCTGTCCGATTTTGTCGGGCAGGATTTTTTTATACAGTACATCCATTGGTTACCATGCTTTTACAACAGGTTTCCATCAGTTTATCTACAAAACCCCTCAACCCTTACCTTTGCACACTTTAAGAAAGACAGAAAGACGGAAAGTCAGAAAGTCCGGCGGGTTGAAACTCTCGGATTATCTACTTTTTGAATCACTTACTTTCTGACTTCCCGACTTAATATGAGATACGAAAAAGAAATCAATCGCAGAAGAACATTCGCCATCATCTCTCACCCGGATGCCGGTAAGACCACACTAACTGAAAAGTTATTGTTGTTTGGCGGTGCCATTCAAACTGCGGGTGCTGTGAAGAGCAATAAGATAAAGAAACATGCAACGAGTGATTTCATGGAGATCGAACGTCAGCGTGGTATCAGTGTGGCTACCAGTGTAATGACATTCGAGTATCAGGATATGCTGATCAATTTGCTGGATACTCCCGGCCATAAAGATTTCGCAGAAGACACTTACCGTACATTAACGGCTGTTGACAGTGTTATCCTTGTGATCGATAGCGTGAATGGTGTGGAAGCACAAACAAGAAGACTGATGGAAGTATGTCGTATGCGTGATACGCCGGTGATCGTCTTCATCAATAAAATGGATCGTGACGGTAAGAACAGATTTGACCTTTTGGAGGAAATAGAAAAAGAATTAAACCTTGCCCTGCATCCGATGACATGGCCCATCAATAGCGGTAAGGATTTTAAAGGCGTATATAATCTCGATAATAAAAGTCTGCGTTTATTTACGGCCAGTACCAAGGCGGAAGAAGAAGATAGTTTTGCTATCAATGATCTGAGTGATGCGATACTGGATGCAAAGATCGGAGAAAGAGATGCAGCACATTTACGGGAAGATGCAGAACTGATAGAAGGAGTACATGGCGAATTAAACATAGCAGATTATCTGGCAGGAAGAGTAGCTCCCGTATTCTTCGGATCTGCCGTAAATAATTTTGGTGTGAAAGAAATGCTGGATACATTCATACGCATCGCACCCATACCAAGAAGCAGAGAAACATCTGTAGAAACGGTAAATGTTGGAGACGATGCATTCAGCGGCTTTATTTTTAAGATCCATGCCAACCTGGATCCTAAACACCGCGACAGGATAGCATTCCTTCGTGTATGCAGCGGAAGATTCGAAAGAAATAAATATTATCATCATGTGCGTTTGGATAAGGAGATCCGTTTCAGTAATCCCTATTCTTTTTTAGCACGCAGTAAAGATGTGATCGAAGACGCTTATCCCGGTGATGTGGTGGGTTTATTCGATACCGGTAATTTTAAGATAGGAGATACATTGACAGAAGGCGCGAACTTTTATTTTACAGGGATCCCTACCTTCTCTCCCGAAATATTCAAGGAACTGGTGAATAAGGATCCGATGAAGACCAAACAACTGGAGAAAGGTGTACAGCAATTAACGGATGAAGGTGTAGCACAATTATTCACACAGCATGGCGGCAATAAAAAGATCATTGGTTGTGTAGGTGATCTTCAGTTTGAAGTGATACAATATCGACTGTTACAGGAATACGGTGCTGCAGCCGAGTTCAGGACATTACCATTTTATAAAGCATGCTGGTTAACATCGAAGGATCAGAAGAAACTGGATGATTTCCTTCGCTTCAAACAAATGAACAGTGCAGAAGATAAAGACGGACATCCTGTTTATCTGGCGCAGAGCGAATGGTTCCTGAATACAGAGATCACGAATAATCCGGATATACAGTTTCATTTTAGCAGTGAAGTACATAAATAGTCGTTCCTCCTTCGCTTAAGCTACGGAGGATAAAGAGTCGTTAGTTCATGGTCTATAGTCTACTGTCCATCGTCTCTATATTATCATGTATCCTTACATATAGTTAGTCTATGATATTATTTGAAACAGAAAGATTAATTATCAGACAATTTACTGCAGCAGATGCGGAAGGCTTCTTTCTCATCAACGGTAATGCAACTGTTATGCATTTTATACGTCCTGCGAAAAACAGAAAGGACAGCGATGATTTCTTGCAGGAGAATCTAAACCTCTATCAACAAGGATCTGTTGTTGGAAGACATGCTGTTGTTGATAAAGCATCGGATAAAATAGTCGGTACCTTTTCTTTTTTATTCCTCTCCGATAAAATAAACTATCATATCGGTTATGCATTGATTCCCGAATATTGGGGTAGGGGATTCGCACAGGAACTTGTAAAATATGGAACTCCTTATTTCTTTTCAGCAACAGATAAAACAGAACTCTTTGCCATCACCGATAAAGAAAATAAAGCTTCTCAAAATGCTTTGTTGAAAAACGGATTCATTGTCAAGGGTACTACTGTGGAACATGATAAGGAACTGATTTTGTTTTGTATTAATAGACCGTAGACGGCGGACTGTAGACCGTAGTGAGGAAACCACCGTCTATTGTCTACCATCCATGGTCTTTCCTCACAAATTCAACCAATAATTTAATTTAAAAACAATTGCCCTGTTCTTGTTTTGCAGGAGAGGAGTGGTATAATAATTATCTGTGTACACCAGATAGAGATCGCTCATGGGCTTGAAGCGATACTGGAAGCGGCTGTTGATATTGAAATTATTGGCCTGTGTATTGTACTGCAGGAATGTGGTCCATGAAACTTTGGTGTTGAAATTGTATTCGATCTTGGGTGACAGTAATAATAATTCTGTACTACCATAAGGATCGGGGAATGAGAGTTTATCGAACTCTGCCTGAAAGATCAGATTAAAATGCGGTCTGCTTCTTACTGTAATACTTCCTGTAAAAGAATTGATCAGTCCGTTATAAAATTGTCCGCCTGTATAACCAAGACTGTAACTGAATAGTTTTCTTGTATCAGAATTATAATTTAATCCCGCTGCTGAATATTGATAATGCTGTGCCGGCAAAGGCGTAGCGCCGGTAAAGGAAATAGGATAGAGGAGATCAAGCTCATTATGTATCAATTGCAGTTTAAAGAATCTTGTGTTCTTAAATTCTAACTGATAAGATAGTGTAAGATCATTTTCATTAAAAGAATAATCCGGATTTACAACCAAATAATTTTCCACTTTAAGCGTATGACGCGTAATGCTGCTGCTGATATTCTTTGGATAAATATACACTGATGCAGATCCATAGATATGTTTAAAGCCAACACGAATGGTTGTATCACGAACGGCATCATAATTATTGATACGCTGCACATAACCCATATCGGTATAATAGTTAGTGCCCAGTGTTGCAATATCCAGAATGGAAGAAAACTTTTTAGTGTTGAAAGCAAATCCTGTTTCCTGAAAATTATTCTGATCCTTTATACTTGGTTTGAATGAATGATGATAGGCATACCACCAGTTCCATTTACCGTCGCGACTGAAATAATCAAATGTAGAACCGGCATTTCTTCCCCATGCATTTAAAGGATCCAATTTCTTACCTGCATCTGTCTGAAAGTTTTCACGATTCAGGAAGTATACTTTAAAAATAGATCTTGCCAGAACATTCTTATTGAAAGAGATCGCCGTATAATTCTCAGGTGTATAATCACCCTTGGCAGCAGTTTGCATATTCATGATCCCGATCCTTGTGCTGGAATTGATACTTCCCGAAACCCTTGCCCCGCCAATGATGGGGATGGCATTACCTGCGGTATCCAACCCTATCTTTCTTGAGTAGAAAGGAGTGATCACTCCGGGGATGCCATACTCTCCAAATATATCGGCATTCTCTAAGAAGAAAGACCTTTTTTCAGGAAGGAATATATCAAACCTTGTAAGATTGGTAACCTGTTTATCGACTTCCACCTGCGAGAAATCGGGGTTGAGGGTAACATCAAGATTCAATGCAGAACTCAAACTGAATTTACTGTCAAGTCCTGCATTGAATACTGCTTTAGTAGGAACACTGTTTTCCTGATCGCTATTCACGCCACCGGTAACATGGGGGATCATGACTATATTTTTACCCGGACTCGGAGGTGGTTTATCCCATACCAAAGAACCGGTATAAGCCATATTGTAGATATTGAAATTAGCAGGAACATGTGTCCATCCGCTGTACTGATTGGATTTCATATCTACCCGCAAGAAGTTAATACCCCATAATGTTTTATCGGATGGATAACGCAATGTTTTAAAAGGAATGGCAAACTCCGCGGTCCATCGGTCAGCATACTTTTTAGTGGCAGAGAACCATTTATTATCCCAACTCCAGGATAAAGGATTATCCTGATTCATGCTTACCTGATCTTCTGATTGTGCATTCAAAGCATTTACTGCAAAGAAGAATCCGTTGGTATGATTGTTTTGCGGATCTAATGCAATGGCCACACCATCATTGTCCAGATGCCCGATATCACGCTTTAAACTTTGTACAATGCTGTTCCCTTGCTGATAACAGGTAAAGGCAACATAGAGAAACTTCTCATCATAAGCCATCTGTACAATCGTTTTGCTGTCGGGCTTACCGATATCGGTAGGGAATTTTAAAAAGAAGTCGGTCTTCTTTTCTGCTGTTTGCCAGATACTGTCATCCAGTATTCCGTCGACCTTGATTGGAGAATGGGAAGCAGTGATGTGTAATTGAAACTGTTTCTGAAAGTTCTCGATGCTGATATCCTGTGCATGGAGTGCACATGATAATGTTAATACAAAAAGGGCTAAAACAGCAAGCTTCATCAATGCAAAAATAAATCAATGGGAGTAGAGGGAAATATTTTTTGATGAATGTCAAAAAATATTGCGGGTGCTGAGGAAAAAAAGAAAGCCGAGCATCAGTGCAAATGCTGAACATTGCTGTCTTCCCGACCTAAGGAGGGATCTGTTGGGCTGCTGTTCAAAACATTAGGCAGGTCCCTCCTTTGTACGGGATGACAATAAATCCAAGCACCAGCGCATGTCTTCAGCATTCTTACATCCCACCAGCATCCACATCTTTTATAAACTTGATCACACCGGTCATGAAGACCTGCTGATCATCCCACATGGCTAAATGGCTTCCGTTAGGGCAGTAGAGATAACGTCCTTTTTGTACGAGTTTACTTTGTTCTTCCATGGCATTGGGGTCCATGGTATCGTGTTTGGCACCTACCATTAAAGTAGGAACGGTTATTTCTTTTAAACGAGCTTTGATATTCCAGTTTGTCACACGACCACCCACACCAAACTCACTTGGTCCCTGCATCATCGTATAGATCTCGCTGTTCACATGTTTCATGGAACGGTTAAATCCGTCGGGCCAATCTTTTAAACGACATAGATGTTCGTGATAGAAATTAGGAATAAGTAATTCCATATAACGCGGGTTATTAAAATCCTTTTTCGCTTCAATTGCTTTGATCTCTGCCAGCACTTCGGGTTTCATTTGTTTGGCCAATACATCATCAGCATATTTACCGTATTCGGGTACACTGGCCATCATGTTCGCTACTACTAATCCTTTCAAATTTTTCTGATATTTCAGTGCATATTCCATTGCAAGTATACCGCCCCATGAATTACCCAACAGATAGAAATTACTGCTGTCTGCACCGATCGCTTTACGCACTTGTTCCACTTCTTCTACAAAACGTGCGGTGGTCCATAGACTGCTGTCCTTCGGCTGATCGCTGTAATAAGAACCCAGCTGATCATATTCATAGAATTCAAAACCCTGGCGCTGAAAGAATGTTTCGAAACATTCCATATACTCATGCGTCATGGCAGGACCGCCATGCAGGAGCAATACTTTTATTTTAGGATTATTACCAAAGCGTTTGGTCCATACTTTAAAATCACCCACAGGTGTTGTGATGGGAATCATTCTAACACCGCCTGATTCTATTGAATCGCCATAGCTGAAATAATCAGCAACAGAAGAAGATGTGTTTTCTGTTTTTTGTTTGCAGGAAATGCAAAGGCAAATAGCCAGGATAAATAGGAGTGAACGCATGGTGTTTAGGTTTATGGTTGTGATTGTTTTGCATGGATTGAATACGGTCTTAAATATACAGCAGAGAAATTGGGATGCAAAGTTATTTTCGCAGTTTAGTAAAGAGGGAAGCAGAGCAACAGTGCAAATGTTGAATGATGCTGTCATCCCGAGGCACGAGGGATCTGTTGGGCAGCAGTACAAAACATTTGGCAGATCCCTCCTGCGTCGGGATGACAATAAAACCCGGCATCAGTACTAATGTTGATCATTGCTGTCCAAAATATAATAGCGCCCTTGTTGGGTGTTTTCACCAACAAGGTTTGTAAAGTTGATTATATTAAGTCCGGTTGGTGAAAACACCCAACCGGGGCTCTCTATCTAAAGATGGTATTGCGAAAGTTTAATGATGGCTTGGTATGTCCAAAATATAATTCAATGCAATTTCTCCGTTAGACAATTGTTTTGTTGCGATCAGCTTTAGTTTTTTAGTGGTTGTTACGCCTGAGAATAAAGGAATGCCGGCACCGAAAATGATCGGGTTCACAAAGATCCAGTAACTGTCAATCAGATCCATTTGCATTAATAGTTGGGAAATACTCGGACTGCCGAAGATCAATATATCTTTTCCGGGTTGTTGTTTTAGATCAATGATCTGATCTGCTGAATGATCGCTGATGATCCTTGTATTGTTTAAAGCGGCTTCTTCTAATGTCTTGGAAAAGATGATCTTTTCCGCATTGTTATACCAGTTAGAAAATTCGATCTCGCTTTTAGTAGCGTCAGAATGCTTATTTCTATCCGGCCAATAACCATTTAATAACTCAAAAGAAATTCTTCCGAATAAAGCTGTATCGGCATCATCAGTGAGCCTGCACACGAATTCTAAATTATCATCACCAACAGGGAATTTATCCAGTTCGCCTTTTGTGAAGGCAACATAACCATCAAGAGAGATATGTACGAGTAAAACTAATTTTCTCATATTATTTTACTTTTTGTGCTTTATGTTTTTGTCCGTTTTGGAAGAGAATAACGGAAACAATATTACCCAATGCGTCGTTCGCCCTTGTTGGGTGTTTTTACCAACAAGGTTTGTAAAGCGGTTATATATAATTCCGGTTGGTGAAAACACCAACCGGGGCAAAAATACCAACCGGACTTATATTTTTTTCTCTTACTTTTTTGCTTGTCCAAAAAAGTAACAAAAAAAGACCCCCGAAAACGATAACAGCGCGTTTTCGGGTTGGTTCCCTGATTTAGCAATTGCACTACTGTGACTTCAGCGATAGGGCAATGATGCGTAAACTAAAAGTGGTTCATTTTCAAAGAGATTGATTGCAGTACAAAAATTGGTTACTAGGGGGCAGCCCGTTTTGTCCTTTCGCCCTTGTTGGGTGTTTTCACCAACAAGGTTTGTAAAGCGGTTAAAGGCGGTTATATATAAGTCCGGTTGGTGAAAACACCAACCGGGGCAAAATTGTTCAGTAATACCGTAACAGTTTTATACTTCATATCATTTTACTTTTTTTGCTTCATGTGTTTGTCCGTTCTGGTATAGCATTGCTGAAATTACTTTGCCCGATGCATCTTTGATAAATTCCATTCTCGCATTTACAGCAAGTGCGAAAAACTTTGTTTGATCCTCGGCGTATACTTTGATCTTTGGTTGTCCCGTGCCCTGCAGCATCAATGAATTATTTTCATTGGTAACGATCAGACTGAATGTTGGACTGAGTGTATACTCACCTGTATATGAGTTCAACACCGCATCATCAACAACAATACGCTTTTTGATAGTGGTCTTATTCAATCCCTTAAAATCATAGACTTTAGCAACACTGTTTAATAACTCCCACATGGCCCCTTCATTATCAGAATTGACCATGATCACAACCCCGTTACCTCCTTCCAGACTTCCGGAATAGATACATCGGAAACCTTCATTGGCACCACTGTGTCCAAAATACTTCAGTCCGTCATAATCATCAATGAAGACACCCAATGCAGCCGTTTTATCGATATAAGGCGTTAGACGAATGCGGGTCATTTCCTGATTCAATACTTTGGCTGATCTTCCTTCTAATGCGAGCTGTGTTTCAATGATATATTTTGCAAGATCAGTAGGGTTGGTCCACAGACCTGCTGCTGCCTGTTCGGGATAAATATGGTATTTACCTTCTACTTCTTTTCCATCACTTTGATAGGCTGTTGCTAAAAGAGCAGGATCCATTCCGTAAGGCGGTTGAGTATAGGTGCTGCTCGTCATGCCCATGGGTTTTAAGATCTGTTCATCCATGTATTTGGCATAGGGCAGGTGCGTTATATCCATCAGGATCTGTTGCGAAACCGTGACGCCTCCTCCCGAATATTCAAATTTAATGGCGGGTGCATACATGGAGCGGATGGCGGGAGAATTAGACGGCTTTTTGCCATCCAAAATTTCCAGCAGAGAAGGTCGGCTACTGTCTTTTTCATATCCGCCAAAACCATGCACGGTCAGGCCGGCAGTATGACTGAGCAGATTAGCAACACTGATCTTCTGACCCTTTGATAAACTATCGTAAGGAAATTTCCAGCTTTTTAAATAGTTATTGATATCTGCATACAGGTCCAGTTTTTTATCCTGCACCAATTTTAACAGGCCCACAGCATTCAATGATTTACTGAGTGATGCTGCCTGAAAAAGGGTCTTGGTTGTTACAGGTATTTTCTTATCCTCATCGGCCCATCCATAGCCCTTTGCCCATGCGATCTGATAGTTTTTGATCACGGCAATACTCAATCCTTTGATCTTATGGAAAGCCATTCGCTCCTGTAGATTCATGGGTTCATCACCTTCCATTTGAATTCTTCCGGTAAGATTGTTTTCAACAGCTTTGATCTGTTCTTCCTGTGCGTTGATGGTTAAGTGAAGAAAAAAGCAGAGGGGTATTGCGAGTAATAAAAATCGTTTGATCATAAAAAAGGTTTTAGAATACAGCAAACAATATAAGTAAAGTTAGAATCAATAAAGAGGAACTTATATGAACGCGAAGCTGAATTTGATGGATAGCTGAACATCAGTGCAAAAGTTGATCATTGCTGTCTTCCCGACGCAGGAGGGATCTGTTGGGCAGCAGTTCAAAACATTAGGCAGATCCCTCGTTCCTCTCCAAGGGAGTCCTTTGGACGGGATGACAATAAAACCCGGCAGTATCCTAACAGTGTTCTTCCTAACATTATATTTCCTCATTCAAAAAATTCCATTCAGGATTTATACTATTGATCAAAGCGATCTTCTTTTCTCTACGCCAACCTTTTATTTCTTTCTCTCTTGCTATGGCCTGATCGATCATTTGAAATCTTTCATAGTAAAGCAAATAAATTGCATTGAATCTTCCTGCGAATGAACGATGTCTAAATGGTTTTGAATTCTCTTCATGTTGTTTTAATCTGATGAATAGATCATTGGTAACACCGGTATACAATACAGTTTTGTTTTTATTGGTGACGATGTAGATATAATAATTATGAGAATCGATTCTTACCATATTGCATGTTTTTGATTATTGATATACAGTCAAGTATGAGTACAAAAGTTGAGCAGCGCTGTCATCCCGACCAAAGGAGGGATCTGCTCGTCATTAAAGTAATAAAAACCCAACAGATTCCTCCTGCGTCTCCGAAGGAGTCCTTTGGACGGAATGACAATAAAGCCCTGCATCAGTACAAATTCTCAGTAGTAGTCCAAACCCATACAACCTCTTCCAATGCAGTAATGACAAGCATTTCAGTGCCGCAAACAAATATAAAAAACATTAACATTATTATTAACCTTTATTCGATTTCTGCGTCGCATTTCACATTTATTTAATGAATAATCCAGATACTTTAGTATCGTAAACCATTTTTATTAATTTTTAAAATCCAAAGTTTATGGCACTACAAAAAAGAAATGTCGTAACCAAAGGAACGAGCGGAAAAGTTGGCGATATGCTGTTATTTACACAGCGCGCCGGCAACACGATCATCGGTAAGATTCCCGACCGTTCCGGATTAGTACCTACCGAAAAACAAATTCAGGTTCAGGAAAGATTCCAGGAAGCTGTCGTGTACGCAAAAGGCGCTATTGCCGATCCAACCACCAAAGCAATGTATGCTGCGGTGGCAGTAGATCCTCAAACAGCCTTTAATATGGCGTTGGCAGATTACTGTGTATCGCCCGAGATCAAATCGGTGGATGTTTCGCAGTATGCCGGTGCTGTCGGCAACAAGATCAGCGTTAAAGCAATCGACAATTTTATGGTGAAGACTGTAAAACTGGAGATCCGCAAGGCCGACAACAGCTTGATCGAACAGGGTGATGCGGTACAGGATGCACTCAATAATTTATTATGGGTGTACACTGTAACAGTGGCCAATGCTGCCCTGTCCAGTACAAAGATCAATGCAAAGGCGGCCGACCTGCCCGGTAATATTACCGAGAAGGAAGAAATAATGCCTTAGTAATCTCTCTGTGATTCTACATGAAAGCCGCGGGTGTTTACCTGCGGCTTTTTTTTGTATAAAGAATCATAAATACTTTTCGGAATTTGAGGATAGAGGTTAGCTTCTGTTTTTACGTTCCCAAATTTCCCAGCCTCGGTTATTGTCTGGGTTATATTCTACTTCTCGTGGAAATACATGTTGGTATCTTATATAAATTCTATTTGGTTCATCTTCTAAAAGAAATATTTGCATTGAACCAAAGTGATTGCTGAAACTTTTGCCCTTGATATATTTATATGTGCCTGAACCTATCATTTTGTTTGTCTCATTAAATTCAAATGTTGAGATGGCTTCCGCATTTTCGTTCTTCCAGTATTGTATTACTGCTTTAAATTTATTGTCACCCTGATAGATCAAAACTATCTCTAGATTAAGGTTTTTGTTTTTTATGTCTGTTATTTCGAGACCCCCAGTATTGTCTTGACCCATATCTATTCTAACATAAGTGTCTTCAATTTTGGAATAATATTTTAAAAGCTGAATTGCCTTTGATGTTCTTTGGATATATAGAATCAGTATTGCTGTCATTATACAAGTGGCGGTTCCAGATAAAACTGAAAGTAAATAACTGTCTTCCTTAAATGGCTTTGCAATAACCAAAAGATAAATTGATAGGGTCAAAAAAATAAACTCCCATAGTTTCGGTATAAAAGATTTGTATTTATTCATATTTCTTCTTCTAATTTTTAATAAACAGATTGTCAATAAAATAACAGTTTACATCTCTGAAATCTACAGAGCATCTTTCGAAGTAGAGGGATAAGGGCTAAGATTACTAAAACGAATTGTAGATTTTTTTAAGTTAATATTTGACTACAATTGATTGTCCATCTAAGCCATCTTTGGTGATTTGAAATTGGTTAAATCCAGTATTAATGTTTTTATTATAAACAGCAACAAAATGCTTGTCATAAAAAGATTCCTCCTTTTTTGTCAAATTTGATAATCTATGATACAGTAGCCCAGCCTTTTCGTCATTAAATAAAAATATCATTGCATGTCTGTCATCTTTTGCTTCATAATTTAATCTTTCTCCAATTTTTTTAAGTTTTTCAATTGAATTTTGATTAGAGTCAATAGCAATTATTTTTCCTTTTCCTCCATTTGGAATATCCCATTGCTCTATAATTTTATAATCTATTATTTCGGGAATTGATTCTGCTTTTTTGGGAGTATTAGTGCAACTTGTGTTAAATAATATTAAGATAATTAATACAAATCTAGTAGGAAAATTTAGTTTATTCATTTTATAATATTTTAGCAAACGGCTTGATTTTTTTAGTATAATTATTCTATTATTGCAGGTATGTCTAATAATGTATCCCATGTATTATTCTTAATTATATCTTCTAACATAATTTGGTTTTCAAGTTTCATTTCTTGCCATCGATTATGCCATGATTCCCATGCATGCCAGGAATAACCCCTATAAAGTCTTTTACTAGAATATCTAAAGGAATAGATTGCAATTTCACAGAATTCCTTCTCAAATTCTGTTCCCTTTATTACAATTATTGAAGCGATTTCAATTAACCAATCTGCAAGATGTTCATATTGTGACCAAGCATTATCTTCTCTAGTGAAAACACGCTTTTTTTTCAAAAGCGTAACTAAAGTTTTAATAAAGTGTTTATCCTTGCTATCAATGCCTAAGCTTGCTGCCTGAAGGAGAATTGTTGTTAGAGATATTTTCAATTTTAAAAAATCGTCAGTATATGAATGAGTTCCTGCGATTACATCCTTTAAATCCTCAACTGAGTCAATTAGGGTTTTTGCTTTCCCATATTGCTTATCAATATTGTCAAAAAAAGCATCTGTAGTAGTATTTTGAATAACCTTAATTCCATAAGTTATGGAATAAAATTTTTCAATTACTTCTGCAATTGAATCCTTTGTTATATAATAAATTTCTGTCCTTCTGAAAGACTCGTTTTTTGAATTCTTTACTTCATTGAGGATTGAATTTAAATTAAAATCTCCTAGAGAATAACCTAAAATTGCTACCGTGGTTTCTTGAAGTAGTGTAAAAAATTTTCTTGAAAAATAATTGTTTGAATTCTGGAAATTGTAGTAATCGTTTATTGTCAGAATAATACTTTCAGGCCTGTTTATGTAGCCGTGTATATGATATATATTTTGCCCTGAATTTATTCTTGGTATTATGCTGCCTTCAATTACTATTCTGCTTGTTATTGGAATGACATAGTCTGAAAATATAGTATCATAATTTGTAGTTACAATGTTGATATTTGGATGTTCTGAAAAGAAAGCTTGCAAGTGTGCTAATTTCTCTTTATCAATAGTTTTTTCATTTATTCTTGCTTGGATAATCTTTGAAATTTCTTCCTTAATATTTTTCCTTTTTTTTAAATACTCTCCTTCAAGTATCTGTGCACATATTGAAAGCTCATAGATTGCCTCTTTGACTTTCCCTGAAGAGTCTGAATTGAATAATTGATTCAATAGTTTATTTTCTTTATCAATTGCTCTTGTGCAGTCAACTAAAAGTTCAAGCCAATTTGGGGCTTCTCCATTTGTCATATATTTACTAAAGCCAGTGCCTACAAATAATGTTAAGGAGTTAGTGTGTAGTGAAGTTGATATATCTAAATAGTCACTCATTCAATAACACTAATAGATTGTGGTAGCAATATAATTACGTTTGATTTCAGCATTTTAATGGGTAATAAATATGAAAATACTATTCTTTCAAAAATGTTTTGCTAGAATAATAATTAAAACTGTCCTTTTTATATTAAATTTATTGATAATTTTTAAATGCTAATAAAGTTATTACTTTTATTATTGCATCAAATAATATATTAATTTCTTTTCTCAAATAATTAAAGTTTCAACGTTTTATTTTTATTGCCAATTCGTCAGAAAAGGGGGTTTTACCCCTCTATATATGAGCAGCGTATCTCGAGCGAATCAGCAGCGAATGAGCAGCGAATCAGTAAGTGTTGAAAAATGGGGGTTTTTTGCTGAAATTCTGACAGGGTTGGCGTCCAAACGCATGAGGGATCTGCCGAGCGATAGTACTGATGCCCAACAGATCCCTCGTGCCTCTCCAAAGCTGTTCTTCGAACGGGATGACAAAAAGCTGAGCATCAGAACAAAAGTTGAGTAGTGCTGTCTTCCCGACCAAAGGAGGGATCTGCTGGGCTGTTGTACTAAACATTGGGCAGATTCCTCCTTTGGTCGGAATGACAAATATCCCGACTTTTTTATCCTCCGTAGCTTTAACGAAGGTGGAACGACTCCCGACTAAAATACACCGGTATCATAAGCATGCTCCCCATGAATAGCATCATCAAGACCCATGGTTTCAGTGGCTTCTCCCACTTTTACTTTAGTGAAGAAATTAATAATGTATAGCATGAGATAAGTAAATACAAATGCATAGATACAAGCGGCTATTACGGCTACTGCTTCATGAATAAAGAAGGTAGTACCGCCTAAGAGCAGGCCGTTATCGCCTGTTGCATTGACTGTCTTGGCAGCAAACACGCCCAGCAGTATAGTACCCAAACAACCACCTACACCATGTACACCCCATACATCCAATGCATCATCCCATCCTCTTTTATTTTTAAAGTGTACTGCTAAATAACAAACAACTCCCGAAGTAATTCCAATGATCACTGCTGAGTTCAATGATACATAGCCTGCAGCAGGAGTAATGGTAGCCAAGCCTGCTACTGCTCCTGTAAGCAGTCCTACCAGTTTTGGTTTTTTAATTAAGGTCCATTCAATGATCAACCAGGTAACCGCAGCAAAGCTGGCTGCCACATCGGTATTAATAAATGACTGTGCGGTAATGGCATCCACATCCAGTTCACTGCCTGCATTAAAACCATACCAGCCAAACCAAAGCAGTCCGGTACCTATTGCGATGAGTGGAATACTATTGGGTGGTGATACGGTATCTTTTCTTTTGCCTACATAGATCACTGATGCCAATGCAGCAAAACCTGCTGTTGCATGTACTACGATACCTCCTGCAAAATCGCGGACACCCCATTGGTATAATAAGCCATTGCCCCATACCATATGTGCAAAGGGATAATACACGAATAACTGCCAAACCACTAAGAAGATCAAATAGGATTTAAAGGAAACACGATTAATGAATGCACCTGTTATCAATGCAGGCGTGATGATGGCAAACATCATTTGATAAGCAAAGAATACAAACTCAGGGATCTTAGGATTACCCGAAAAAGCCGAATTCAAATTAACACCGTTCATAAATGCTTTATGCAGATCGCCGATCAGTCCGCCCAATTCATTCCCGCTAAAGCATAATGAATATCCGCAGATATACCACATCACGGTAGTGATACCCATGGATACAAAACTCTGGATCATGATACCGAGAATGTTACGCTTACCCGCCAGTCCGCCATAAAAGAAAGCGAGACCGGGAGTCATTAACATTACTAAGCTGGTGGCAAGGAGCATAAAGCCCGTAGTGCCGGCATCGAAAGCAATCATATAAAATTGGTTTTAGTTGTTGAGTGGATGATGGTATCCTGCAATAAATGAAAGTGAAGCGGGTTGGTTGTATGAAATACAGAACATGTATGGATCTCTTGAGAAGTAAGTTCAAAAGAAATGGATACAGTAAGCAGTAGAAATGGTAAGCAATCGTTCCTCTTCAAAACATGAGTTTAAAAAGATGGGCAAATTTATAGGAATATATGGGTAGGAATTGCTGATATTTCTCAGTTATTAGAACCCTGTTGTTAGTGGATGACAGAAAGCCCGGTATCAGTGCGAATGCTGAGTACTGCTGTCTTCCCGACCTAAGGAGGGACCTGCCGGGCTGTACTGTATAAAAACCCAACAGATCCCTCGTGCCTCGGGATGACAATAAATCCCGACTGCAGGAAGTATATGCCAAGCAGTAGTAGAAAACCCAGCAGATTACTCCTGCCTAGGAATGATATATCGCCCAGCATCAGTGCAAATGTTGATCAGTGCTGTCTTCCCGATCCCGATAATATCGGGAAGGGATCTGCCGGGCATTACTGCAGTAAAACCCAGCAGATCCCTCCTTAGGTCGGGATGACATAAATCCCTGCTTTCGTACAAATCATGGGCAGGCACAACATTGATAATCCATCCGTTCAAATCCGCTTTATCCGCGTCATCTGCGTTCCATTATCTTTGCGGCCAATGAAATCAAAGACTCTCAAAAAAGACAAGGTCAATATCATCACCCTCGGTTGCAGCAAGAACCTGGTGGACAGTGAAGTATTGAGCGGACAACTGGCCGCCAATGAAATAGATGTAGTACATGAGAATAAGAAACTCGATCATAATATCGTGGTGGTGAATACCTGCGGATTTATTGATAAGGCCAAGGAAGAAAGCATCAATACCATTCTAGATCAGCTGGAACTGAAACGCAGGGGTGAACTGGATAAAGTATATGTGACGGGTTGCTTAAGCGAACGCTACCGTAATGACCTTGAACTGGAAATGCCCGATGTGGATGCATGGTTCGGTACATTAGAATTACCATTAATCCTCAAGCAGTTTGATGCGGATTATAAAAGCGAATTGCTGGGTGAACGTTTATTGAGTACACCCCGGCATTATGCCTACCTCAAGATCAGTGAAGGTTGTAACCGTACCTGTAGTTTCTGCGCCATACCATTGATGCGCGGAAAGCATGTCAGCAAGACCATCGAAGAATTGGTGAAGGAAGCAGAAGGCCTGGTGCAGAAAGGGGTGAAAGAGATCATGCTGATTGCACAGGAACTCACGTATTACGGACTGGATATTTACAAAAAACGTTCATTACCTGATCTGTTGAATGCATTAGCTGATGTTAAAGGAATTGAATGGATCAGACTGCATTATGCATATCCATCTAAGTTCCCGTTAGAGATCTTAGATGTGATGCGAGAACGCGATAATATCTGCAAGTATCTCGATATGCCTTTACAGCATGCAAGCAACCATATGCTGGAAGCGATGAACCGCAATATCACCAGAGAAGAGATGAGTGTATTGATCAAACAAATACGGGAGAAGGTTCCGGGTATTTGTCTGCGTACAACTTTAATTGCAGGTTTCCCCGGCGAAACAGAAGCCGATGTAGAAGAGTTGAAAGAATTCCTGCAGGAACATCGCTTTGATCGGGTGGGCATCTTTCAATACAGTCACGAAGAGAATACTTCCGCACATGCAATGGAAGATAATATTTCTGCCGAAGACAAAGAATTGCGTGCACAAGAGATCATGGAAGTACAGCAGGAGATCAGTCTGGAGAAGAATCAGGAAAAAGTAGGACAGATCTTAAAAGTGATAATCGATAAAAAAGAAGCGGGCCGATATTTAGGCCGCACAGAATTTGATAGTGTAGAAGTGGATAATGAAGTGGTGATACATTCCAAGAAGAAACTGACCATTGGAGACTTCGTGAACGTTAAGATCACGAAGGCGTATGATTATGATATTGAGGGAGAAGTGGTGTAAGGGTTTCACACAAAGGAACAAAGGATACTAAGGGCACAAAGTTTTTTCTCGCGGCGTGCGCGACGGCGCAAAGAAAGACACATGATATCTTATTTCACACAAAGAAACAAAGGATACTAAGCACACAAAGATGTTTAATTGGCAGCTTCATTTGCTTTCTTCACTTAGTGTACTTTGTATCCTTAGTGTACTTTGTATCCTTAGTGCGCTTTGTGTGAAATTCTTCATCCTTTGTTCCTTTGTGTGAAACTCTCTCTTTTCATTATCTTTAGTTTCAAAACAACCTACAATGCAATTTGAATGGAAAGGCGTATTTCCCGCACTCACCACAAAGTTCACAGCTGCTGATATAATTGACCTTCACTTATTCGAGACCAACCTGAATGCACAATTGGATGCAGGTGTGAACGGTATCATACTGGGCGGTACATTGGGTGAAGCAAGTGTGCTGTCAACAGAAGAAAAAGAACTGCTGGTCAAGTTTGCCATCGAAAAAGTAAACGGCAAAGTACCCGTTGTACTGAATATTGCAGAAGGAAGTACCCGCGAAGCATTGCGGCAAGCTGCTTTTGCAAAGGAATGGGGCGCACAGGGGCTGATGATCTTACCGCCAATGCGCTATAAAACAGATCATCGCGAAACGGTCACTTATTTCAGGACCATTGCCGATAGTACCGATCTGCCCATCATGATCTATAATAATCCCGTTGATTATAAAACAGATGTTACACTCGATATGTTTGATGAGTTGCAGTCATGCAGCAATATCAACGCCATTAAAGAATCAACCAGAGATGTGACCAATGTGACCCGACTGATCAATCGTTTTGGTGACCGCTATAAAATACTCTGTGGAGTAGATCCCTTGGCCATGGAAGAATTGTTGGCAGGTGCTGTTGGATGGGTAGCAGGATTGGTCTGTGCTTTTCCGAAAGAAACGGTTGCATTATACCGATTGGCAAAAACAGGAAAGACAGAAGAAGCATTAAAGATCTATCGATGGTTCATGCCATTGCTGGAACTGGATATTCATGCTAAGCTGGTGCAATATATCAAGCTGGCAGAAATGCAGGCAGGCATCGGATCAGAATATGTTCGTGCACCCAGACTCATATTAGTGGGAGAAGAAAGAGAAAGGATCCTGAAGATCATAAATACAGGCATTGCAACAAGACCCATACTACCCGAATATTTTAATCTGAACCTATGAGTCGTTATCAAGAAGCAAGTGCTGTAGAGATCAATGCTGTGATGGAAAGATCATTGACTGCCTTTCAGCAATACAGAAATATTTCTTCTGATGATAAAGCATTGTTCTTAGAATGCATTGCATCAGAAATAGAATTTTTAGGCGATGCATTGATAGAACAGGCATCAACCGAAACCAACTTACCAGCAGCAAGATTAACAGGGGAAAGAGGAAGAACAATATTCCAGTTAAGAATGTATGCTTCTATGTTGCGGGAAGGTAGTTGGGTAGAAGCGAGTATCGATACTGCTATACCGGATAAGAATCCTCCAAAGCCCGATATCCGCAAACAGTTGATCGCATTGGGTCCGGTAGTAGTGTTTGGTGCGAGTAATTTCCCCTTCGCTTATTCAACAGCAGGAGGTGATACTGCCAGTGCACTGGCTGCAGGTTGTTCTGTGGTAGTGAAAGCGCATCCGGCACATGCAGCAACATCACAGATGGTGTATGAAGCCATTCAAGCTGCTATTGCAAAAACAAATATGCCGCAATATATCTTTCAGCATTTACACGGCACTTCATTTGAAATAGGTAAAACATTAGTGCAGCATGATGCCACTGCTGCTGTTGGATTCACGGGATCATTTGCAGGAGGAAAAGCATTGTATGATCATGCGGCAGCAAGAAAGAATCCGATCCCTGTATTCTCTGAAATGGGAAGTATCAATCCTGTTCTCTTATTGCCTGATAGTTTAAACAGCAATGCTGCATCGCTTGCCAAACAATTAGCAGCATCCATTACATTGGGCATGGGACAATTCTGTACCAATCCGGGTTTATTGATCGCTGTTGAATGTGAAGGCTTGCATTCGTTCATAGAAAATTTGAGCAGTGAAATTGAGAAAGTGGTACCTGCCAATATGCTGCATGCAGGAATACATTCAGCATATTATAATAGGATGCATGATGTACTCGCACAAAAGGGTGTTGCACTCATTCAACAATCATCTGCAGCAGTAAAGAATATAGAAGCATTGCCCACCGTTGCAACAGTGAAGGTTGGTATATTCTTAGCGAATCCGTTATTGCATGAAGAAGTATTCGGTCCTTATTCTTTATTGGTTGTTTGTAAAAACATGGATGAACTGATTGCAGTTTGGAAGTCTGTGCGCGGACAATTAACAACCAGCTTAATGGGAACAGATCAAGACCTTGCAGATCATCCTGAATTATTGCAAATAGCAGAAAGCATTGCCGGAAGGATTGTATTTAATAATGTTCCAACAGGAGTGGAAGTTTGTCCGAGTATGGTGCATGGTGGGCAATTTCCTGCAAGCACCGACAGCCGGTTTACGGCAGTGGGTATTAATGCAGTGAAGCGTTGGGTAAGACCGGTATGCTATCAAAACTGTCCGCAGCAATTATTGCCGGAAGCATTGAAGAACGAAAACACTAAAGGGATAATGCGTTTAGTAAATAATAATTTGACAAGAGAGGATGTTGTAGGTAGAAGGTAGAAGGTAGAAGGTAGAAGGTAGAAGGTAGAAGGTAGAAGGTGGAAGGCAAATGTTGAATGTTAGATGATAGATGAGTAATGCTGTCATCCCGAGGCACGAGGGATCTGTTGAGCAATAGTACTAATGCCGGGCAGATTCCTCCTGCGTCGGAATGACATAATGGTTGCGTTGAATAATAAAAGATCCGAACTTAATTAAATGGAAAAGCTCAAAGCTCACAGCTATTAGCTCGCAGCTTGATTAAACTTGAACTATGAGAAAGAACTTCTTCTGCATCGATGCACATACCTGCGGTAATCCTGTTCGCCTGGTTGCCGGAGGCGGGCCTGTATTGCGCGGCAATAATATGAGTGAGAAGCGCCAGCATTTTCTAAAAGAATATGACTGGATAAGAAGAGGATTGATGTTCGAGCCGAGAGGACATGATATGATGAGCGGCAGTATCTTATATCCGCCGCATGATGAAGCGAATGACGTGGCAGTACTGTTTATTGAAACAAGCGGATGTTTACCGATGTGCGGTCATGGTACCATCGGCACCATCACCATTGCCATCGAAGAAGGATTGATACAACCCAAGACAAAGGGTGTGGTTCGCATGGAAACGCCGGCAGGACTGGTTTTGATCAAATACAAGAAAGAAGGGGCAAAAGTAAAATCAGTGAAGCTGACCAATGTACCTGCATATTTAGACCAAACAGAATTAACGGTGGATTGTCCCGATCTGGGTGAACTAATATTCGATGTGGCTTACGGGGGAAACTTCTACGCCATCATTGACGGACAGAAAAACTTCAGAGGAATAGAGAATTATGCTGCCGATAAATTAATTGCATGGTCAAGAGGGATCAGGAATCGAATCAATCAAAAATATCAGTTCGTTCATCCCGAAGATCCAACGATACATAGTTGTACGCATATCTTGTGGTCGGGTGCGGTGATGGATAAAACATCTACGGCACGCAATGCTGTATTCTATGGTGATAAAGCGATCGATCGTTCGCCATGCGGAACAGGAACATCGGCACGTATGGCACAATGGTATGCCAAAGGAAAACTGAAGAAAGGAAATGAGTTCATTCATGAGAGTATCATCGGTTCCAAATTCATTGGTCGCATCGAAGAAGAAACAACAGTGAACGGAAAGCCTGCTATCCGACCGAGTATTGAAGGCTGGGCAAGGATCTATGGATACAATACCATTTCGATAGATACTGATGATGATCCATATGCTTACGGATTTCAGGTACTATAATTTAGTTCTATAAATAGTCATGATATGAAAAAGATGATTGCTTGTTTCGTTTTTAGTCTTTGCTTTTTTATTGCAAATGCACAAACCAATATCTGGTCTGCTAAAAAGGCCAACGATTGGTATCAGCAACAGGGATGGTTGGTAGGTGCAGATTTCTTACCGAGTACTGCTATCAATCAGTTGGAAATGTGGCAGGCAGAAACATTTGATACGGCTACCATCGATCGAGAATTGGGATGGGCAGAAAATATAGGCATGAATACGATGCGTGTGTTCCTGCATGATATCGTTTGGTGGAATGATGCGACCAGATTCAAACAACGCATCAATACATTTCTAAGCATTGCAGCCAGGCATCATATCAAACCCTTGTTTGTATTCTTTGATGATTGCTGGAATGAAGAGCCTGTTGCAGGCAAACAACCCGAACCCAAGAAGGGTGTACACAATTCAGGCTGGATGCGGAGTCCGGCTAAATCCATTCATAACGATAGTACTAAATGGAATCGGTTGGAGCAATATGTAAAAGATATTCTCGGCAGCTTTAAAAATGACAAGCGTATTCTTTTATGGGATCTGTACAATGAACCTGCAAACAGTGATTATGGTTTAACATCTTTACCCTTATTGCAGAAAATATTTCAATGGGCATGGATCATTCGTCCATCGCAACCCTTAACAGCGGGTGTATGGTTTGATCAGTATCCTGCCTTGAATCAATATCAACTCGAACATTCAGATGTGATCAGCTTTCATAATTATAATGATACGAATTCATTGAAGATCGCCATCGATACTTTACAAAAAAGAGGAAGGCCTGTGATCTGCACAGAATATATGGCAAGAAAACAGAACAGTTTATTTGTTACGCATCTGCCCATCTTCAAAAGATATAATGTAGCTGCGATCAATTGGGGATTGGTGAGCGGAAAGAGCAATACGATCTTTCCATGGGGAAGTAAAGAGGGTTCAACTGAACCCAATCCATGGTTTCATGATATCTTCAGAAAGGACGGAACGCCTTTTGATGTGAAGGAAACCAATTTCATTAAGGAAATAACCAACCGAAAAAATAGTAACTGATCTGTAATACATGAGTAAAGTAATTATCATCGGCGGCGGTATCGTTGGATTAAGCAGTGCTTATTATCTGCAGCAAAGCGGTCATGCTGTGACTGTGATCGATAAAACCGATATCACCGATAACTGTTCTTACGGCAATGCAGGATATGTTTGTCCCAGTCATTTTATTCCATTAGCAGCACCGGGCATTGTAATGCAGGGATTGAAATGGATGTTCGATGCAACTAGTCCCTTCTATGTGCAACCCAGATTCAGCAGGAGTCTGATCGATTGGGGATGGAAGTTCATGCGCAGTGCAACGAAAGAGAATGTGACGAGAGCAGCGATACCCTTGCGTGATATTGCCTTGCTGAGCCAGCGCCTATATGAAGACTGGGAGCGTTTACCGCCATTCAGTTTTGCGTATCAGCATAAAGGGCTCCTGGAAATATTTCAAACAGCAAAAGCGGCAGAGCATGCAAAGCATAACGTTGAAAGAGCACATGAATTAGGATTATTGGATACAGAATTATTGGATCAGGAAGCATTACAAAATAAAGAGCCGCAGACAAAGATCAACGGCTTAGGGGCAGCTTACTATAAATGTGATGCACATCTCTATCCCAATAAACTAATGCAACAATTATTAGCGCATTTGAAAGATGTTGGTGTTGAGATACGATCGAATGAAGAAGTGATCTCATTTGAAAAGAACAATGGTTCCATTACAAAAGTATTTACTGATAAAGCTGTGTATGATGCAGATGAATTGGTTATTGCATCGGGATCCTGGAGCCGGGAGTTGGCAGAAAAGATAGACCTGAAATTACCATTGGTGCCGGGCCGGGGTTATTCGGTTACATTGGAAGATTCGCCCTACAAAATAAATTATCCTTCCGTATTAGTGGAAGGAAGGGTTGCATTAACGCCCATGGATGGCAATAAGATCCGTTTTGGCGGAACGATGGAAATAACATCTACCAACACTGCGCCTCGAATGAACAGGGTAGAAGGGTTATTAAATGCAGTGAAAAGATATTATCCCGAATTCGATATTGCTGTTCCGCCGGTAGAGAAGATCTGGTATGGTTTTCGTCCCTGCAGTGCGGATGGATTACCTTATTTAGGTAGAACAAAGAAATGGAAGAATGTAGTTATGGCAACCGGGCATTCGATGCTGGGATTGAGTCTGGGTGCAGCTACGGGTAAATTAGTGAATGAGATCGTGAATGAAGAAAAGTTAAGTATGGATATTAAACCTTTCGACCCGGATCGGTTTAATTAGTGTCATCCCGAACGAAGTGAGGGATGACATCAAACTTATCGTAATTCGTAATTTCTAATTAGTATTTTTATGCCTTCTTATGGATTGTACAACGAAGTATTTATCATATCGTGAAACAGGTTATTTTACAAAGATCGCAACTGATTATCTGGAGGCTAATGAACAGTTGCAACCATTCTATAATTATCCCGTTTCCATAGAAGGAATAAAAGCAGCCATTGCTGCAAGAAAACAATTTGCAACCAACAGAGTTTTATTGGTGGATGAATTAAGAAAGCAATACGCGAATATCTCTTTGTCTGCCAAACAGGAAGCCAATCTTGCTGCACTGCTTTCAGAAAATACTTTTACGATCACAACAGCACATCAGCCTAATATTTTTACCGGGCCCTTATATTTCATCTATAAGATCATGCATGTGATCAAACTGGCAGATGAATTAAACGGGCAGTTGATAGAAAACAAATTTGTCCCGGTATATTATATGGGAAGCGAAGATGCTGATCTGGATGAATTGGGATTTATTAATCTGGGCGGACGAAAGATCAGTTGGAATACCAAACAAACAGGTGCCGTGGGCAGAATGAAAGTGGATAAGGATTTCATTCGGATGATCGGTTTGATAGAGGGGCAGATCGGTATTCATCCTTATGGCAATGAACTGACAGAATTATTTAAGAAGGTATATACGGTTGGCAAGAGCATTCAACAGGCAACTCTGGAATTGGTGAATAGTTTATTTGCTGATTATGGTCTGCTGATCTTGATCCCCGATAATGCCGAATTAAAGAGATCATTTCATTCTGTTATCGAAAAAGAATTAACGGAACAATTCTCTCATACAGCAGTGGAAGAAACGATAAACGCTTTAGGTAAGAACTATAAAGTACAAACAGGCGGAAGAGAATTGAATTTGTTTTATTTAACAGAAGACAAACGGGAAAGGATAGAGTTCACAAATTTCAAATTTCAAATTACAAATTTGAAATTGAGTTGGAGTAATGATGAAATATTAATAGAGTTGAAAGATCATCCGGAAAGATTCAGTGCCAATGTTATTCTGCGCGGTGTATTTCAGGAAACGGTATTGCCCAATATTGCATTTATCGGCGGCGGGGGAGAACTGGCTTACTGGCTGGAGTTGAAGAAAGTATTTGAACAAGTTCATGTGCCTTATCCGATGTTGATCTTACGAAATAGCTTTTTATGGATGAGCCGATCGCAGGAAGAAAGACTGCACAAATTAGGATTCACGATCAAAGACAGTTTTAAAAAGCAGGATGAATTACTGAATGCATTGGTGCACAAAGAATCGAGCAAACAATTAAGCATCAATACTGAGGTTGAAAAGATCAGTGCGGTGTATCAGCAATTGCAGGCTGCCGCAGGAAGCATTGATGCGACTTTATCCGATCACACGAAAGCATTGCAGACAAAGGCATTGAAACAACTTGTTTCTTTAGAAAAGAAAATGTTGCGTGCCGAAAAAAGAAAATTTGAAGCGCAGCAAAGACAAATAGAAAAACTAAAACAGGAGCTATTTCCTGCTGATAGTTTGCAGGAAAGACAGGAAAACTTCTCTTTATTATATGCCCGATTCGGGAAGGAATGGTTACAAGCCATATATCATGCAAGTAAAGGATTGGAACAGGAATTCGGGGTGATGGTTTCTGATTAGATACAATTTATGTAAACCAAGAATCATGTTTGACTTTTAATGCAATCTTCGTTTACAGTTTTCGCAATAATCTCCACCTGCTTTATTAAGCGAAACAATATTGCCATTTGATTCTGACATGATACAAATGTCATTGCTGCAATGCGGCAACCCTAAATTATGCCCTACTTCATGTAATATTACTTTTCTTAATCGACTCAAATAAAGTGTAGTATCAGCTGATACTAATCTGGCGTCAGAAATAATACAGGCGTTCCCTGAAACATAACCTAAGCCAAAAATATTATTGGCTGATGAATATTTACTGTCTTTATTGCTGTCATGAAATTCATAGTCTTTGAGTACATAAATATTCTGGTGTGTAATTCCAATCACTTCAACTACAGAATCATTTGCGAGTTTTGATAAAAAGTGAATTAATGAATCAGCAGAATATGTTTCATCATAAACATAGTTTTGATAACGATAATTTATTGGAATATGAATTGATCTAGCGATGATCACATTCGCATGAAAGAAATCTTTTAATTCTGTAGAAATCGTTAATAAATTCTGACTACTATCATAATCTATTGGTTGCAGCAGAATGGTCTTATTATGATTGTTTTTTGTAGTAGAAATTCTCGAAACAGTTTGGCAGCTTAAGATTGCGAATAAGAATATAAGGTTAATGCTTCTTTTCATGCTGATATAATAGGGAGCGTACAGATCCGGATTTATCGGGGTGCCGATATTAGGCGACATGACACGACATGGTGCAGATGTTATGCAATAAAAATGCCAGAAATAAAAATAATGGATGCAGTTTTAAATATCAAACTCATTGGTCCATTCGCCTTTTAATTTCTCGGCTTTGTGAAGGACCTCATTTTGCATTTGTTGTTTATAGTTCTGTAAAGCGATAGAAATGGTCTCATCGTTTGTTCCAAGGATCTCGGCAGCGAGTATACCTGCATTCTTTGCTGCATTCAATGCAACCGTTGCAACGGGAATGCCGTTGGGCATTTGTAAAATGCTGAGAACAGAATCCCAGCCATCTATAGAATTACTTGATTTGATAGGAACGCCGATCACAGGCAATGTGCTGATAGATGCCAGCATTCCCGGTAGATGTGCGGCACCGCCTGCACCGGCAATGATCACTTTTAATCCGCGCTCTTTTGCTTTGCCCGCATACTCCACCATTCGCATGGGAGTGCGGTGTGCCGAAACGATCGTTAATTCGAAAGCGATATTGAATTGCTTCAAGATATCGGCAGCGGCCTGCATTACAGGAAGATCGCTGTCGCTGCCCATGATGATGCCAACTAAAGGATGGATACTTTTCATAAAATGATTATGCTGCAAGATAGTTGAAATTTAATTTCTCGCGGCGACGCTACGACGCAAGGAGGACAATGATGTTTTGAAACAATCCCTTTCCATTTAGACTGCGTTTGTTGTGAAGTAAATGTGAATTCTGCTTTTTGCTCGCTATTCGTTGCTTCTTTGCGTCGTTTCGAGAAATCATATATGTTGTGAAACAAAAAGCCTCTCCATTTGGAGAGGCTTTCTTGAGGTTTTTCTTAATTAATGTCTTTCCCTTCTTTCAATAATGAAATAGAACGTTCTACATTTGTTTTATTTGCTCCGGCAGGTGCTAAAGGCAGGGCCTTCTCTGCATTTTCCAATGCCTTCTTATAATCGCCCACACCCGAATATCCTCTTGCCAATCCAAACAAAGTGGTGAACTGATTGGGGTTCTTATCAAAATTCATTTGGAAGACCTGTAAAGCTTCTTTTGTTTTCTTTTGCTGTAATAAGAATCTGGCATATTGATGTATCTCCAGCATGCTGCCCAAAGGCACTGCTTTCAGCATAGTTGCTTTTGCTTCTTCTATCCTTCCGAGTTTTCCCAGTACCGCAGCTTTTGTAGAAAGTGTTGTAAAATTTCTGTTCCCTAACACATTTGGATTGGTGGCAGTATCAGCCCATAACAATGCTTCTTCCAGATTGGTGTTATGATCTGCACACCATTGTGCAGCCGTTTGCCAGCCTAAATAGAAGAATCCCATATCTGTTCTTAATTCTTTGCGGAAGGATTCTACCTGTGTCTTGTTGAGATCTACTTCCACTTTAAAAGGGAAACATAATTTTTCCCAAACCAGATTTACTGTAGCTGCACTTTCTGATTGATTACTGAATTCATATTTAAGCCATTCAACACTCTTATCTGTTGTAACGGGTTTTATCTTTACCTGCAATACATCATCTTTCGGGTCGTAATAAAAAGTCCCCCAGTTCGTATTGTTTCGGGAGAAGATCAATATGCTTTCAATGGGATCGTAAGCAATATAGAATCCGTATTTGCCGGCTTTCAATTCTTGTCCTTCTATTTTCACATCGGTTGAAAATTCAATCGTTGTGCATTCATTGGCGCCTGCACGCCAGGGTGCTGCTTTACTGCTGCCGAAACCCTGATCGGAATATCCAACGGGAACTAATTGTCCCCAGATCTTTCCTTCTCGGCCTTTTACAGCAGGCCTGTCGTAATGGATCGTTACATCAGTGATGCCGATCCTTTCACTCACGGATGCTTTTTTATTTCCACCGCTTGGTGCTGTAGTTAGAGCTCTTTGTGCAAAGGATGAAATGCTGATCGCAATAGCAATTGCAAAGAATATTTTTTTCATGATGGTTGATTTGAAAAAGTAAACTAATCAACTGCAAATAAAGAATGCAGTGATTTGTGATGAAAGAGTTGAGTGTTATATGAACGGAAATGAAACCTCCTTTTATAGCAAAGTACCCTGCATGATCACATAGGCGATGCTGAAATATATGATGAGTCCGGTTACATCCACCAGCGTTGCAACAAAGGGTGCAGAGGATGCGGCAGGATCGGCACCCACTCGTTTCAGGAGCATGGGCAGCATGCTGCCGGAAATGGTTCCCCATAAAACAATACCGATCAATGAAAAGAATATAGTAGTGGCCACCAATAACCAGTGAATACCATAATGTCCCCAGTTGAGTTGCTGCCATAAAGCGATCCGTATAAAACCTACTGTTCCCAGAATAATACCTAAGACAATTCCTGAAAATATTTCCTTACGCATTACATAGAACCAGTCTTTGAATTTCACTTCTCCCAATGCCATGGCACGAATAATAATAGAAGATGCCTGTGAGCCCGAATTACCACCACTTGAAATGATCAATGGGATGAACAAAGCCAATACAACAGCTTTACTGATCTCGCCTTCAAAATGCCCCATGGCACTGGCAGTAAGCATTTCACCCAAGAATAAAATGATCAGCCAACCTGCTCTTTTCTTAATTAAATTAAAAAAGCTGATCTGTGTATACGGTTCATCCAAAGCTTCCGATCCCCCCATTTTCTGGATATCTTCCGTAGTGCTTTCTTCTGCCAAACGTAATACATCATCTATCGTTACGATACCCAGCAAAACGTTTTTATCATCTGTTACCGGTAATGCAAAACGATTGTTCTTTTTAAATACCTCAATACTGTCTTTTTCTTTATCCGTAACAAGTAAGGATAAATATCTTCCGTCCATTACTTCACTTACCAGTTTATCATGATCCACAAACAGAAATTCACGGATACGTATATCATCGATCAGCACACCTTCATCATCAACTACATAGATCACATTAACTGTTTCTGAATTTTGTCCGTTAAACTTGATATAATCAAAGACCTCTTTCACCGTCCATTCTTTTTTGACTGCCACATAATGAGGTGTCATTAAACGGCCCACAGATTTTTCAGGGTAACCCAATAATGTAAGCGTATCATTTCTTTCTTTGTCGTCTAATAATTTGAGGAGTTCGGTCACTACCAGACCCGGTAATTCTTCGAAGAAAGTGGTACGGTCATCATCGGGCATCGCATTCAATAATCTTGCAGCATGCTGATGATTGATATGCTTCATGATATTGCGCTTTACCTTTAAAGGCAATACTTTCAGGCATTTGCTTGCCCAATAATCGTTCATGATCTCAAAGAGTCCGATCTGTTCTTTCTCTGTTAAATGTTCAATGATATACAAGAGGTCATTGAGCCTTATATATTTTAAAAACCTTCTCAACATTTTTGCATCCTGTGTTTCGATACAGAGTTTGATCTTGGAGAAATGTTTTTGATTCATGGAAAAATGATTTTGAAAATGCGTAATAATATTTAGAATGATTGTCACCCGAGGTTCTCGAAGCCTGCCCGACTGCGTCATTCAGGCGGGGGTGAATTCGATTACCGTATGCTTTTTGTACAACATGCTTCGAGAGCCATGATATACCGTTTAATTGATAATTTATTCCCTATTACTTCAATTGCCTTTTGTACAACTGAATTGTATTTTCAAAACCTAGATAAATGGCATCGCAGACCAATGCATGACCAATACTTACTTCATCCAGCCAGGGAATATTTTGAGAAAAGTATTGCAGATTTTGCAGATCGAGATCATGACCAGCATTCAATCCAAGCCCTAATTCCTTTGCTTTGATAGCAGCTTCAACATACGGCTTTACTCCCAACTCTCGACTCCCGACTCCCGACTGATGATAGGTTCTAGCAAAACCCTCCGTGTACAATTCAACTCTATCCGTTCCTGTTTGGGCGGCGGCTTCTACCATTTCGATCACTGGATCAACAAATAAAGAAACGCGGATACCGGCATTCTTAAAAACAGAAACAATTTGGATGAGGTAGTCTTTGTGTTGTACAGTATCCCATCCATGGTCGCTGGTCAATTGTCCCAATGCATCGGGTACCAATGTTACCTGATCGGGCTTTGTTTCCAAAACCAGGTCAATGAATTTTTGTTCCCTGCAATTGCCTTCAATATTAAATTCTGTGGTGATGATCTTTTTAATTTCACGAACATCATTATAACGGATATGCCTTTCATCGGGACGGGGATGAACAGTGATTCCATCGGCACCAAAACGTTGTGCATCTATCGCTGTTTTTACAAGATCAGGGTTATTACCCCCTCTTGAATTGCGCAGTGTAGCAAACTTGTTGATGTTCACGCTTAATTTAGTCATGCAACAAATGTATTGAAATATAAATTTTTGAGAAGCATATTAGCGCTCGGGTAATTTAGGAGTAGATGGTATTGATAATTACAAAACTAAAATTTAGGAAAGTACCTGCCTGTATGTTCCATATAATTTCTGTACCGGTCACCAAATTCAGAGATCAACAGTTTTTCTTCTTTGGAAACCCTTACTGCCAAACTTGTAATGGCCAAGACGGTAAAAAGGATGATCAACAGGTTCATGGAAACCAGTGCGAAACAAAGATATACAGTAAATAGTGCTGTGTACATGGGATGCCTGATCTTTGAGTAAGGTCCGGATATGATCAATTGATGTCCTTCTTTGATCTGCAAAGCGGCTGACCATTCTTTACCGAGATAAAGATGTACCCATATCAGGAATGCAATTCCAATGAACCCGATGATAGTGATGCCATATAAAATGATTTCAGGGCAGGGTAGGATGAATAGCAGCATCCAGGATGGGTTTAGCGCGTAGTATAACCAGGTGACGATCAGTAAAAGCGGAAGAATGATCAGCCTGCGTATCACATAACTCAGTCTTCTTTCCTGATCTACCGGAGTATTGATCTTTTTATTTGGGGCAGATTTATCGCTGTAACGAACCGTAAAATAGAGTCTCACAATAATAAAGCAGCAGCAGATCAGACCCGATAATATCCTGGAAAGAGAATAGTGATCCATTATAGTTTCAGCTTTACAATTTTTTCTTTTTGTTTTTGCTACATAAATATAAACAAGAGTAATTAACACGGCACATAGGGCAATAAAAAACAAAACCTGCTGCTATTACAAGTCAACAGGTTTATGGATTTTTCATGATTCATTTATTGCCATCCTGCTAAAATAGCTCCGGCAATGGCAATCCCTATAGTATGATAACCGCAATCGATGAGGTATAAAGCCAGTGGTTTCTTTGTATATAGATAATTGATGCTGATGGAAGCGGAGGAAATGGTCAGTCCAACCAATAGCCCTAATTTGATCCCGCCCAGTGCATTCACAGCAGGAAGTATTTGCAGTAATACTGCTAAGCCAAAAGTGATGATAAGCATCAAAACAAAACTACCCCCAAATGTAACAGCCATTCCTTTTTTTATAGCGGGGTCATTAAAATCTACATTTACAAGTTTCATCCATTTTTTAGCAAATAAAACAGGACTGTACCAGGCTGAACCCAAAGCAAAATATGCAATGGCGGCAACGAGCACATGAAGCCAGTTGATGTGGGATAATACTTCGTTAAACATATGGTTAGTTTTTGAGGGTGAAGAATATTCGACAAGGTAAAAACATTTTTTGATGATTACAATAGGCAATTGGCTGAGATGGTTAACTTCGCCTGCAACTATTTCATGATCTCTTTGTTTTTATCATTATGCAGTATCGCACATTAGAAGATTGTTTGATTGATCTGGAGAAGAATGGTCAGTTGATCCGCATCAAAGAAGAGGTTGATCCTTATCTGGAGATGGCATCCATTCATTTGCGGGTGTATGAGGCGGGCGGACCTGCATTATTATTTGAAAATGTAAAGGGAACGAAATTCAGGACAGCATCCAATATTTTCGGTACGATCGAAAGAAGTAAATTCTTATTCAGAGATACCTTTAACCTGGTTCAGCAGATCATTGAATTGAGAAATGATCCTATCAAAGCCATTAAGCATCCTTTCAAAAATCTGCAGGCAGGATTGGCAGCATGGAAATCCTTGCCCCGGAAAAACCCGACTTCAAGGCCTATACTGTTTGAAGAGATTAAGATCTCTGATCTTCCATTGATCCATCACTGGCAAAAAGACGGCGGCGCTTTTATTACCTTACCACAGGTCTATACGGAAGACATTGATGCGCCAGGGATCATGAAATCCAATCTGGGTATGTATCGTGTGCAATTGAACGGAAATGATTATGAATTGAATAAAGAGGTTGGATTGCATTATCAGTTGCACAGAGGAATCGGTATTCATCAAACAAAAGCCAATAAAAAGGGCCTGCCATTAAAAGTGAGCTGTTTCGTGGGAGGACCTCCGGCACATTCATTAGCTGCGGTAATGCCCTTACCTGAAGGCGTAAGTGAAATTAATTTTGCAGGATTGATAGGAGGAAGGCGGTTCAATTATTTTTATGAAGACGGATTTTGCATCAGTGCAGATGCTGATTTTGTAATTACGGGAGAGATATATCCTGAAGAAAATAAGCCAGAAGGTCCTTTTGGGGATCATCTCGGATATTATTCATTGCAGCATCCCTTTCCGGTGATGCGTGTTCATAAAGTGTATGCCAAGAAAAACGCGATATGGCCATTTACGGTTGTTGGGCGACCACCACAGGAAGATACCAGTTTCGGACAATTGATCCATCAATTAACTGGGAAAGCAATACCTCAGGAAATCAATGGCTTAAAAGAAGTACATGCAGTTGATGCGGCAGGCGTTCATCCCTTATTATTGGCGATCGGCAGTGAACGATACACGCCTTACAGCCCAACAAAACAACCGGCCGAACTCTTAACCATTGCCAATCATATTTTGGGGACCGGGCAATTAAGTCTTGCTAAATTCTTATTTATCACCGCTGACGAGACTAAACAATTAAGTACGCATCGTGTCAGTGAATTCCTTCAATATGTTCTGGAAAGAATTGACTTGACAAGAGATGTTCATTTTTATACCAATACAACGATCGATACATTAGATTATTCGGGTACTTCACTCAACAGTGGCAGTAAAGTGGTGTTTGCAGCATATGGGGAAAAGAAAAGAGAATTGTGTAAGGAAGTTCCTGAAATGTTCAAATCATTAAAAGGATTCAGTGAACCACAACTTGCCATACCGGGAGTGATCGTATTACAAACAAATGAATTCTCAACTTATGCTGTTGCAAAAAAAGAGATCAGTTCATTGAATGAGCAACTCCTTCCCGCTAATGACGGGACCGACTCCCGATTCCCGACTTTGATCATTCTTTGCGATGATGCATCATTCACTGCAGCCGATCTCCGCAATTTTGTGTGGGTAACATTTACCCGTTGCAATCCATCACATGACATATATGGGATCGAAGAATTCAGCAATCATAAACATTGGGGCTGCAAAGGGCCATTGATAATTGATGCCAGAATAAAACCGCACCATGCACCGCCTGTACTATTAGATGCTGCGATTGAAAAGAAAGTAGATCGTCTTTTTGAAAAAGGCGGAAGTTTATACCAAATGAATAAAAAAGCCAATTGATCATTGATCTCAAATGCCCAAAAAAATAAAGAGCCTGTTAAGAGCCCTTTATTTTACAAATCCCCCCCGAGATTTATTAATTGCATAATAAGATGCAATTGCAATTTACCAAAATCAGGAAGGCATGATAGGCCAATTCATGAACACACTGATCCAGTTTGTAAAAGCTTGCTTTAACTTCACCAATAAGATAGAGTAACAACCTTTTTTCTGATTATTTTTATGGCATGAAGAATTTGTTTCTTTTGTTTCTATTTTTTTTACTTAGTCATTCACTCGAAGCGCAGGATTTTAAAGCCCAAAAAGTGAAGGGTTTGCCATCTGAAGAAGTGTATGATCTTTTAGCGGATAGTAAGGGGTTTATTTGGGTGGCACATTCATTAGGCATCAGCAGGTATGACGGAGTTTCCTTTACCAATTTTCATCATCCACAGGAAATGGGTTCCGGTGTAACTGACTTATTGGAAGATAAGCAAGGAAGGATATGGCTGCACAATTTCAATGGACAGATATTTTATATTGAAAATGAAGAAATGCATTTATTGGCTGCATATAAATCGGAAGATGAATCTTCATTTCCTCGATTAGCAATTTTGGGTGATGAATTGGTTGCCAGTTCTGATAAGGGTTTGTTTATTTGCAATACGAGTAATCTTGAATGCAAATATTTGTTTTCTGATAAGGGAAATATCCAACCTAGATCATTGGCAACTGTTGGAAATATAGTGTACCAATTTGATGGATTAAAATGGATCAGTTATTCTCCACAGCAGGGTATACGCGAAATGCCTTTTTTAAACAGGATCAAAAATAAATTCGATAAGTTTATTATGAGCCCTGTACTGCAGCCCATCATTACTTTAGATACGATCTATTCAAAATTCAGTACGGGTAATGTATTAAAATTTGTTGTTAGGGATAATCGTATTGAGTTGGTGGACATGTCCAGTGAAAAGAGTTTCATTAATGCGATCACAAAATATAATGATCAAATTTGGATCCATACAAAAACGGAAAGTCATACTGTCAATAATACATACAGAATCAAAAATTATAATTTAACTGAGATAGTGGTTGATCGTGAAGGCAACACATGGTATGGTAGTTTGGAAAAAGGATTATGGGTGTTACCAAAGTCGAAATTCTGGCAAGAATCTTTTCTTTCCGGATTAAAAGAAAACGATTTTATACGAAGTGAATTGGAGAACAACCAAAAGTATATTTATGGTACACAAAATGGGAATGTGATCATAAAGAATGCGATAACTGGCAAATCAGAAACGCAATATACTTTGCCTTCCGTATCGGGTGCTATTGAGAATATTTTGAAAATATCGGATGATGGACTTCTCATTGCCCCTTCAGTGGGGCTCTATTTTCTGAATACAGGCACCAATCAAATTTCACTGTTATCGGATGAATCGACTTTGAAAAGTGTTGCTTTTGAAACTGATACATTATTTGCAGCCTATTCAAGGTCTTTGAGTATCATTGATACTTTCAATCGGGTAATAAATCGAAGAGAAGCCGGTTTAAATGCTTTTATCGCAAGTTTCAAAAACAGCATCAAGAATCAGCTGAATATCAGGAACAATAGATGTTACGCTGTTTGTTTCGATACTGCTACTTCAACTGCTTTCGCTGCATTTAATGATGGGTTATATCGGCTGAATCATAATAAATTCGAATCCGTTTTATTTAATGGAAATAAGATTGCAGCAACATCCCTTTTAAGTATAAACGAAAACTTATTTATTGGTAGTTTAAATAATGGCATTTTCAAACTTCATAACGGAAGGATGAAAAATATAAATACTTCCAGCGGTTTGCTTTCCAATAATATTTTAAAATTGAAATGGATAGGAGGGCAGCTATTTATTGTAGAGCCTGATAATATACAAGTAATGGATAGCCGGACTGGTGAAATTCTTAAAACAATTAACTTGCCTGCAAATCGATCAGGGTTAGTCTATGATTTGTGGAAAGAAGACAGTCTGCTCTATGTTACCACTAATAAAAACCTATTTTCAACATCTTTAAAAAGTTTCAACAGTTCGATCATTCCGGTTAATTATTTACTTTCCTTTAAAGCTAATGACAGTGCGATTAGCACAAAACAATATGTATCTCTTCCTTATTTCAGGAACGAAATTCAATTTACATTAGCATCCCCCACAGCGATCTATCCGGAGATCACTTATTTTAAATATCGGTTACTCAACAATAATGATACTTCCTGGTTGCAAACATCTCCCTCACAAAGAACCATTTTATTCACTTCTCTACAGCCCGGTCATTATATCTTTGAAGCCTATGCAGTTAATTTCCAAAACAATCCTGCAAAGCCCATTCGTTTTACTTTTCAAATACTAAATCCCTGGTGGAAGGAAATATGGTTTTATATTCTTGTTTCTCTTGTTCTTATCTCGCTCCTGTTTTTCCTGATCCGTTGGCATATTCAAAATGTAAAGAGGCACCAGCAGGAACTGATCGAAAGACTGCATTTGAAAAATGAATTAAGGAAGAGTTTATTGTCAACGATCAAGGCTCAAATGAACCCACATTTTATTTTTAATTGCCTTAATGCCATTCAGAGCTATGTTTATACCGATGACAAGAAAAGTGCTAGCAAATATTTGGGGAAATTCAGCGATCTGGTTAGAAATATTTTAGATAACAGTAATAAAAATGAGATCTCATTAAGCCATGAAATAGAATTACTGCATTTATACCTTGACCTTGAGAAGGTAAGATTTGAAAATGATTTGAATGTACAATTCGATATTGCTGCAGATATTAATACTGAGCAGATATTCCTCCCGCCTATGCTGGTGCAGCCTTATATAGAGAATGCCATTGTACATGGACTTTTTCACAAAAAAGGAAGCAGGAATCTAGTGATACAAATCAAACCGACACTCGAAAAGGACTATATTGAGATCAGCATTGACGATAATGGAATTGGAAGAAAGCTGAGTCATCAGATCAATTCCAAACGCAAGAATCATATCAGTTTTTCAAATTCTGCCAATGAGAACAGGATAGAACTGATCAATCAAACATTGGAAAGAAAAATAAAGGTCGAGATCATTGATAAAAAAGATGAAGATCAAAATGCAGCAGGTACTACCGTCAAATTATGCATCCCAATTTTGGATTTACAGGAACAATATCAATCATAATCTATGCGAGTTATTATTATCGAAGACGAAAGAAAAGCAGCAGACCTTTTATCAAAAATGCTATTGGAGATTGATGATAGCATTGAAATAATCGAAAAATGTGCAGATCTGCCTTCAGGCGTAAAGAGTATAAAAAAAAATAATCCTGACATTGTTTTTCTGGATGTAGAACTTCCTGTTTACAGTGGGTTACAGTTACTCGATTTTTTTGATGAAGATGATATCAGTTTCGATATCATTTTTACAACGGCTTCCAACCAACATGCAATTCGCGCATTTGAAATGAGTGCGATTGATTATGTACTGAAGCCAATCAATGAAGAAAAATTAAGAAATGCAGTACAGAAATTCTTAAAACAAAAGGGACTGAACCTGATAAAAAATATTTCTGTGCTGAAACAAAACCTCCAGATCAATGCCCTTAAAAAGCTTATCGTTCCTGTTGTCAATGGATTTGAGATACTTAACCTTGCTGATATTGTTTATCTCAAAGCAGAAGGAAGTTATACGAAAATATTCCTTGCCGATCATAACAGTTTAACGGTTAGTAAGAACCTGAAATATTTTGAAATGATGCTGGAAACAAGCAATTTTTTTGTACGCACGCACAGAAGTTATATTGCCAATATTCATTTTGCAAAACGTATCATCAGGAAGGATGGTTATTTACTGGTAATGGATGAACAAACCCAATTGCCGATCGTCAATGAAAATGTAGATCTCATCATTAAAATGATCAATCAGTAATCATCTTATTATGTTGAGTATCGATTACACATATATACAAAAGAATAACATAATAAAACCTCCGAGTTCGTTAAGATCTCGGAGGTTTTATCATTTAACATCTATCATCTAACATTTATCATCTATTCTATCAACACTTTCTTACTATTGTATTTCACATCAGCACCATCTAGTGATACGATATGCATTCCATTGGTGCCTGATTTCAGTGCTACCGGAACAACATTCAATCCCTTGATCGCACTCACCTGCTGTGTGGCTACTGTTCTTCCCATCACATCCGTTACATGCAGAGTTAACTGTTGTGCCTGGTTGCTGTAGAAACTGCAGCTGAAGTTCTTCGCTGTGGCAGGGTTTGGATACAACTGTATCTCCTTACTGTCCAAACTATTGATATAGCTCTGATCCACTTTTGTAAAGCTGATATTGCTAAGTGTGGTGTTGATCGCTGCGCTTCTTCCTGTTCCTACTTCAATCGCAAATACCACCGTTGTTACATCATTTGCTGTGATCTTATTGGTGGATGCAGTAGAAGCAAACTTATCCATCGAGATATAGTAATCCTTCTGTGCATCATCCAGCTTGATCTCTGTATAATACTGATCATTCCAGTTTACGATCGAGTTCTTCACCAGTGTTACTCTCAGTGTATAGCCTCCAGCTGCTGTCAGCTTCAATCCCTTGTAAGCGCTCAGGTCTGTTTCTGCTGCTCCGCCTCTCAGGAGTTTGAATACAGATACATAGTCTGAACTATTGCCTTTTACACTTGCATTTCTCAATACTGCATATTCGCTTGGATCGTATACTCTGTTGGCATCATTGCTGATTGTAAAGCTGTTTACTGTTGTGGTCACTTTATTATAGTCCACCGACCAGGTTCCATCACTCATATACACCACATCCTTCATCACCCCATTCACATACATCGTGATCGTACTTTCATACAGGTCATTCATCGGGATGCTCACTGTTGACTTGCCATTGGCATTTACTGTAAACGGTATCTGTCTGGTTGCTGTTGTGCCTGTGGATGATTCACTTGCTTTATCTTCCAGTGTAAAGTATCCTGTTGCGCCTGCTGCTGTGTTGGTGATCACCATGTCAAGGTTGGTTCCTGTTCTGTTTCCTGACATCACATAGGTTGCAGGGATATTCGTTGTTACCAGTGGCGTTACTGCTGCCATGGTCTGTACTTTGGTCAGTACATCTGTGATCATCGCATTCACCAACTGTGGTGTTGCTGCCCATAACTGGAAATTATACATCACATCATCACTCACATAATCCTTACTCAGCCAGGTGGATTGAATAGAGAAATCACTTCTTCCGGCCTTGGTTCCTACTGAGAAGCTCGTTGCATATTCTGTGATACCATTTTCATCCTTCATTGTATATTGTACAAAATTGTATCCGCCTACCGTGATATTTTGAACATCGAGTAATGATGCTCCTTTTAAGCGATCACAGATTGGTTTGGTATGATCGTACAATGCGCCCAGAGTCTTGGTTGCAAATGCAACTGCTTTAGGTTGTTGGTTCACTGTAAAGTCGGTAGCGATCACTTCTGTTGCATTGGTGAGCGTAACGATATCTGTTGGTGTTGAGTTATAAGCCACAAAACCGATCTTAGTGATATCAGGCATGATGCTCGCCAGTGTTACAGATGATACACCTACACCGAATGTTGTTGGTCGGGCTGTTTGATTAGCTGCTCCAACTATCGTTAATTTATTATAGTCCACTTTACCGTTCTGGCTGGCATAAGCTTTGGCGTACACTCTTTGTGCTACTGCATCACCGAGGTCATGGCTTTCGAGACCGCCGCCGCCACCACCACTGACAGCACCACTGCAATCCAATACTGTAGGATAAGCATATGTGATACCACAAGCATAGTTGCTTACTTTGTAAGTAACGATACCCGTACCCACACCCTTACCGGTCAGTACACCAGTGGCTGAGTCGATGCTTGCAATACTGGTATCATTGATCTTCCACACACCACCCGGAACTGCATTGGCAAGTGTGATTGTAGAGTCTTTACAAATGGTGGCGCTTCCTGTAATACTGGTAAGAACAGGAGGATTTATAATAGAATCCTTTATAATCGGTGTTTGACAACCCACTGAATCCATTACCTGAACAGTGTAATTACCGGCTGCAAGGAAAGTTCTGTTTTGTGCAGTATTGCCATCATTCCATAAGAAAGTTACCGGACCTCTGTTGCCGCTAAAGCTTACAGAGATCTTTCCATCATTATAATTATTACAGGAGATATCTGTTTTAGGAGCAGAAGCTGTTACGGTACAAATAATATATCCTGCATCAATGGTTGGATTGTCTTTATCCAATCCGCCTAGTGGAACATTGATATGTACGATGGCACTATAACCTGTACTTCTGTCAGCATCTGAATTACCGTCTGTTTTTGCGGTCTGGTCTTTCTTAGTAAATACTTTACCCGCAATGCTTGGGAATTTCACATAATAGTCCCCTGTATTTAAACCGGTGAATGTATAATACCCCGGATTACCAAAGAAGTCAGTTGCTGTAAAAGTAGAATCCAGTAAAACCTGATCACTTCCACCAATTACATTTGAAGGGCCGGGTTGATATAAATAGACCTTCAATCCATTGATACCGCCACCAACACCTTCATCCTGAAGGCCATTCGCATTGGAATCAACCCATGCATAATTACCCAGTGATCCTAAAGGACTGGTACAATCCGTGATCATGCCTACTTTATTAGGAGTGGCAGGAAGTAATTGTGCTCCATTATCAGTTCTGTTTAACTGGTAAGTATAAGAATTATACATGGTGATATTAGCCGGTACTCCTACCGGTAAGATCATCGGCCATGTATATACCAAACTATCCAATGGTGCGATAGTAGCTGATCTTGTGATCTTAATGGCTTTTACTGCAGTGATATCTGCCGGTGCCACTGTATTCCAATTCGCTGTTTTACAACCCGTAGGATTAACTGCAGGGCTGAATTCAGGCATACATGGATTGGAAACTGTATCGTAATAAATAGTTGAAGAAGGATCATTGAATGTGATCGGTGCAGCAAGATTTGCAAAATATTGAGAGCCTCTTGCATCACCAATATAAGGGAATACATCGATCAGCGTAATATGATTGGCACCCACATTACCGGTATTTCTCAGCAAAGCACGATACTTGATCTTTCCTTGCGGAGTGGCATGCGCATTCTCGGGATAATAAACAAAATGTGTTGTATCGCAACCATCCTGTCCAAGTATTGAAGTATAGGCCGCAGCACTGATCACAGTAACTGTAGGCGTATTAGTGGTTGGATTTCCTGCATTGATATAAGAATTGGTACTGGCCAGAGTAGCATGATTCGAAATAGTAGATGGAGCTGTTCCGTCTGCGATCATGGTACCTATTTTCACATAGACCTGACTACCTGAATCAACAGGATCCAATTGGATAGTAAGGGTCTGACCGGAAACTATAACCTTAGAAGGATCTATAGCAGCATAAGTTCCGCCACTGCCTAATTTAAATTGAGCACTGTTTGGAATATAAGATAATCTGGAATCCAACACATCTGTCCATGTAACATTTTGTGCTGTACCGATCCCTAATTGCTTGGCTGAGATCTCCCAATCCACTTCAACAGCCGGACCAAATGAAGTTCCGTTGGTTGAAGTTTTACTCAAGCTGGAGAATACAGGAGCCGGTCCTACGATCTTGGTATTACCGCATGTAGGACTAGAAGTCAATGGATTGCCGTTAGCAGTTGCCACCAATCCATAACAGTTCTGCACATCGGTACCTGAAGAATTTACAGTACAGGTCCCTAAATTATTACTTCCTTCAATGATCACACCACCGCCATGGGCTCCCTCTGTCACTGTCAAAATACTACCTGTATAATTCAGGTTCTGTGTAAAATAAGCGCCGATAGGATCAGTACCCGGTTTTACGGTGATCCTTACATGGGTGATATATTCACCAGCTGCCAGTGTTACTGCATGAGAATTAACCCATCCGGAATTATTGGTGAATGGAGAGCCTGTAACAGCGATCCAATTACCGGGGTTATCATTTACCTGATAATATTCGTATACCAATAGATTGGGTATTGCTGAACCGGGAACCGGATTCGTAACCTGTTTTGCATAAATGGATGTAACATCAATATTCGGATCAACGCTATAAGTTACCTGCACTGAATCCAATTGTGTATTACCCGAATTGGTCCATCCTGCTGTAAAAGTAGCTGTACTACCTGCCATTACAGTATTTGGACACATACCAGGAATATTGGTTCCGATACCTGTACCCGGATTTGTGATCCCGTTTGAGGCTGCGATTAAAGTACCGCTTACACAGGTATAGATCGGCGGTGCTGCTGCAAGACTAGGATTAACTCCTACAAAAGGCAATACCGGAATATTCCCGTTTAAAGTGATACAGTTACTGATGGTATTATTAGGAGCAACTGTTGAAAAATTGGGTGAAGTATACTGTACTGTTAAAGTAGCAGAACCCGTACCCGAAAATGTACTGGCACCCCAACTCCAGGTTACTATGGTATGATTTGGATAAGATACAGAATCAACAGTACGTGTAGTACCTGTAAAATTCGTAGCGTCTAAGTAATTAACTCCCGGGGGCAAAGTATCTACAATAGCTGCATTGTATAGATTCAGATTTCCTGTAGACCCGCCCGAATTGTTATAGCTCAAATTAAAGGTAACAGGGCTGTATAAACTTCCGCCCGAATTGTAACTCTTGATGGTCTTGGACAAGGTAATACTATTACTGGCCAAAGCTTTAATATCGGTAGTATCTGATACAGGGCTGACATTAGCATTCGTTCCTGTAATCGTTGTAATAATATTGGGCTGATAACCATAAGGTGTAGAACCATTGGTATAGAGCATGGATATCTGCATCTGACCCGTACTTCCCGCAGGGATCGGATTAATGCAGGTTGCAGTTACTACTCCGCCCGAATTGGTAACCGATGAGATCTGACTATGGTCGTATGCAATGGAACTTGAACCTGCAGCAACTGTTAAATTTGTTGGAAGGTTCACTTTGATCACCACATTGTTCCCGTTATGTGTCAATGAAGAGATACTGTAATCGATCACAAAAATGAAATTCGACCCTGTTTTGATGGAATCCAGTTTATGATTACCGTCGGATGTAGGCTCTGTTGTGACTAAAAGGTCTACTTGAGCCCTGACAGAATTGGCAGATAAGAACAAAGCTAAAACCAGTGCAGTCACTGACTTCATATTAACTAAACTTCCAAGCTGTTGAATTAAGATTTTGAGGGTAAATCTTGCTTTCATATGCAATGTTTAAATGGTATATTTATATAGACCCATTAAACATATCGCAGAAAAATCTACAAGATATTTATAGTTAGGTCTACAACAAAGTTAACATTAATGACGGGCCAAAAGCCTGAAACAGCTTAATTTATGCTTAAAATAACTTTTGATTTTTCAGCTTTTTTTAATATTCAATATTACAAGTTCATACAGCAAACTGTAGTAATTATTTCAAAAAGGTTCTGCTGTGATAATAGAAATTATAAATATCATTAAATAACTGATAATCAATAATTTTATGATTTTATATAAAATATTTTATTAAGTATAAACTAAAACATTATACGGCTCTATATTCCAATTTCCTATCGGGCTTTCAATATGTGTCGAAGGATGTTTAATAACAAACAGAATCTTTCTGATACTTATCAAACATCCAAAGAGCGGTTTACTAACTCCTCGGGTAGCAGAGTTCAATCAGAAAGCCAGATTGTTATCCTATTTCAGACCCCTCCCATAAGGTAGATATATGGTGTCCTATACTAAATACACTTTACATAAATGGGGAGTAACTATGTAAATTGTAAAACTTATGAGTTCAATGAAAAAAGAGGGCCGTCCTCCCATTTATCCAACGGAGCTAAAGATTGTTATAGCCAG
>Ga0316231_1000467_pt1 | contig 57007 bp, 44 predicted proteins | sample TBH18027metaG_FD_206002 | JGI IMG/M metagenome (GOLD analysis project Ga0316231, IMG submission 206002) | Freshwater microbial communities from Trout Bog Lake, Wisconsin, USA - TBH18027 | ecosystem: Environmental > Aquatic > Freshwater > Lake > Hypolimnion/Profundal zone | place: USA: Wisconsin... | reverse complement strand
GTGATAACCACAGCGAATGGCGATGTTCTTGGCATATCGTCTGACTCCTTTCAGAGACAACGATACACCGATACCACCATCGCGGCAAGTATAATACGTTATATTATTTACGAATAATACCACTAGGTAGCGTGATAAATTCCAAAGAGAACATTCAGACCGTGGGGATTATATCATGCTAACAAATACCGTATAAGAGAAAAATGGAAAATATCTATGGCGGGGTCAAGGAGAAGATCGGGGAGACGTTATTTAGGTGTAAATGCAGATTTCACAATTGTTTGGGAGTTCTTTAGCCGGGGATTTTTGGGTTAGGCGTGGCTGTTGGTAAGTTGTGAATTTGAGCGAATCGCAGTCGGCCAGTTTTTCTGGCCGTTCATACAGCGCATTACGAAGGGACAAAAATGATCCGCCCCATACGCAGGAAGAATGGCAATCTCCTGGTTCTGGAATGCTCTGCGATTCCCGGCGGCGGCTTCGCCGACGGGACAAAGGAGTTGGCGCCGGATGATCCGGAGTATGCGGAATGGGAGAGATGGATGAAGGAGCAAGGGATCAAGGCGAAGTCGGAGGAAAAGGAAGAGAAGAAATGAAGATGGTGTGCGAGTACACACACCCTACCGGCTTCGCGTGGCTACGCCGCGTCAAGACGGACTTGTCACGGCGTTTCGCCGGCAATCAAGGAGCGACGACAAGGGAATAAAACTCAGCGCCACTTACCCGGCAGAAAATTCCGGTGCGCGTGGAGCAGACGCCCGCCCAGTTCCTCCACCTGAACTCCAGTCAGACGAGCGCACACCGGATCCAGGCGCAAGGCTTCAATCGCCATCGACCGGCTTCCGCTGAAACAGGCTTCCACATTCAGATCGAAACTGCGACAGAAAGGCTCGAGAAGCCCCGCGATGCCAGAAGGCAGATCTCCGAAAGCGATCGGTGTGAACCCCGCGCCGTCGACACGCACCGCCGTTTCCACCACCGTGCCGCGCGGCAGATTGGAAACCTGGCCGATGTTGGGCACATTGCCCACGTCGATGAAAGGTCTTCCCTGGCTGTGCGCGGCGATGATGTCCGCCGCAGTTTCGCGGCTCCGCTGAAAATATTTTCCGTCGGTGGTCCCGGCCAGCGCTTTGCGGAGCTTGTCACGCTTCGCGACAAGCGTTTCCTGCCGGTCCCGGACGGCGGTGCGCACCAACCGGTAGCGCTTCATGACTTTTTTGTCCGTTATGTAGCAGGATGAAAACTCGCAGATGTGGCGGTCGCCGACGTAAGGCAAATAACCCGTCGCCCGCATCATCTCCGTGGCAACCTCGTGTTCGGAAGTGAAACCCATTGGGTCGGGATGGCAATTCTTGTCCAGCAACGTCAAACTCGTGGTCCAGACGCGCCGGCGAAGATCGGCCAGCACATCCCTTCCGTTGGCGCGCACGTCGGTCATCCAGAAGAAATGATTGAGCCCGGCGTAACGAACGGACAAATCTTCTTCCCGTTCCAGGTGCGCATACCGTTTGAGAAAGTCCAGATTCTCGAACAGGCCGTGACACAACCCGATCACCGGCCCCGGGAAAACCCGCGCCAGGACGGCGGTGAGCGTGGCCATGGGATTGGTGTAATTGAGTACCACGGCGTTCGGCGCCAGGCGGCTGATGTCTTCGCCCAGAGAAACGAACACGTTGAAATTGCGGATAAAGCGGGCCCAGCCGCCGGGTCCGCTGGTGTCGCCGACGGTGTGGTAGATTCCGTAATCTTCCGGAATATCCAGATCATGCGCCATGGACTTGAGGCCGCCGGTGGATATGGCGATGACCACGTAATCGGCGTTTTTCATCGCTCGTTGCCGGTTGTCCGTGGAGATGAATCGTGCGCCGGTTTTCATCCGGCTGCTTAATTTTGTCAAGAATGCCGCCGTGAGGTCACTGGCTTTTTTATCGATGTCGAGCAGGATAAAATCAGAATCGCGGATGGCGCCCGTCATCAGCATGTCCTTGATAATGTACGCCGCCCACTGCATGCTCCCGCCGCCCACCATGACAATGCGAAGTCGTTTCATGTGTGTTTCTCCTTGTTTTCCCACTTTTCTATCTAGCTCCAGGCTCGTCTTGATCGCCGCAAGTTCATCCTCCCGCATCGGGTTGTTAACTTTCTCCAGTCCCGCAGCTTATCCAGCGACCAAGACGACAACCAGCAACCTTTGCTTCTCGCAGCAGTTGATTCTCACCCAAAGGCTCCCGTAACGCCAGCCCTTCGATCGCTCTACCAGATGGTGTGCCAAGGCATGGCCCTCCGCGTACCGGCAAAGCGTCAGCAAATGCCCGTCATCCTGAACCGAGAAGCTCTTGAACCGCCCCTGATACAGATGCCCGTAGCCTACAGTGTGATGGGCACACCCCGTTCTTCCCCTTGACACCACTTCCATCGCGTCTATACCCTAAAAGACAGTCCCACGCTCATTCTCTTCAGGAGACGCCGATGTCCGTGCAGATGGAACTCAACAAGATCATCATCAGCGAGATGGCGGACAATCAGTTCATAGTTCTCAAAGAAGTGGACGGCGACAGGACTTTCCCCATCGTGATCGGCAGCCCCGAAGCCTATGCGATTGACCGCCGTCTTAAGGGCATCCCCACCCCTCGTCCACTCACTCACGATCTCCTGGCCAGCGTAATTGAACAAATGGGCGGCGCGGTCGATCGCATCGAGATCAACGACCTCCAGGAGCACACCTTCTTCGCCAAAATTCACATCCGTCAAAACGGGAAAGTCGTCACCATCGACAGCCGTCCCAGCGACGCCATTGCCCTGGGAATAGCCACCACCATCCCGATTTACGTCGCCGAGCACGTGCTGGCCCAGGTTAGCTGACCACCCGCCTCTTATTCAAGCTCCAAATACCACCGAACGCAATAACCCCGCGGTAGCAACCCCGTAATACGTGTATTCAACATCCGCCTCGGCATCACCGGCGCTGGCTCGGAAACCGCCGTCAGGGCTGGCGCAATCACGCACGAATCTTCCCAGGTTCCCCAGGTTCAGTCTCTCGAATGCCGATATTTTCATAGCGGCTGCGCGCGCCGCGTTGCCGCCGCTCAGCGTCCCCAGCGTGATCAGCCCCGTGAAGGTTGATAGCAAATCGCCACATTTAAGGTCCGCATGGGCGGCCAATCCACCGTCCGGGCACTGGCGGGCCACCAAGAAGTCTCCCGCCATCTGCGTCTGCCGTTTTGTCAGCGTACCTGTGGCCTCAAGAATCCCCACCGCCGCCGCCGTCGCGTTGGTTTGCCCGGCATTCTGGCCGGATATTTCGCTAAATCCCCCGTCCTGACACTGGAGCCCGCATATGGCATGCGCCGCGCCTAAATCAGGAAAAAATCGCAGACCAAGCACACTGGCAAGACCCTGGCGCAGTCCCCTGGGCAGCCAAGTCCGTTTACCCAGCATGACCATACAGAGCAGGCCAAGAAACGTCTGATAGACGCTGAACTGGCCGGAGCCAGGATAAGCGGTGAAGCCGCCATGGCGTAGCAGGTGCCGCCGCAGAACGTCCATGTAGCCGCCTCGTTTGGGCCCGCCAAGCATCCGCCGCAAATTCAAGCGGTTGAAGCACTCGATGACGTTGCCCGGCCCTGACGCCAGTCTCTGAAGATACCGCTGCGCCGCATGCAACGCGGGTTGATGCCTCCAATTGCCCAGCATGGTCAACGAACGCACCGCAAAATCGGTGTAATAGATATCTGCCGCACCGCTGCGCCCGGTGAAACCTCCCTCGGGCTGTTGCCGCGAAATCACGAAAGCGGCGTGTTTGTTTCGGAAGTGTTCGCTTAACGAAGCCACCCCGGCGTGCAGGACCGTGTCGAGCCTGTCGAGGTAAACGCTCATTGGTGGCCGGAAATTTCCAGGGTGCTGTCCAATGGCAGGATCATCCGCACCAAAAAACGCATCAGTTCCCGCAGCGGCTCGGCGCCGAACTTATCCGCATCTTCCATGGCGCACTGGCGCAACTTGGAGTATAGGCGCTGCGCTTTGCTGAACGCTCCGGTCCTGACATACAGCTTGCGGACATCATCCACCAGCTTGGCATGATCCGATCCATCGGCCTGCGGCGCCAATTCCGCCAGCGCCGCTCCGCCATCGGCCTCGCCTGCGAACGCCCGCAGGATAGTCGGGCGCAAGCCCAGCACGTCCAGGCCGCGCCGCCTCTTGTTGCGCTCGTCCATGCGCCAGTCATCCAGATCGTTGGCAATCTGGAAAGCTCCGCCCACCCGGTTGGCAAACCGGCCGATAAGCTCTTCATCCAGCCCTTCTCCCGCCGCTCGCAATCCACAGTACAACGCCGCCTCAAAAGCCGGCGCCGTCTTCAACCCATACGTCTCCATCACTTCCGCCGGCGTCAGGCCGGCTGCCGGCACCTTGCGCCAGAGCAACTCGTTGCCCTGCCCCCGGCACAATTCCAGATGGGCTTGGCCAAGTTTGGCCAGAATATCCGCTGCGCACTCCCCTCCCAATTCCCGCCGTCCCCCGGCGACCAGGACATACCCCAGCCCGATAAGCCAATCGCCGATATTCACCGCCGGACCCACGCCGTACTCGTGGTGCACCGTGGCCCGGCCATAACGCCAGTCGTCATTGTCCTCGATGTCGTCATGCACGAGCGAGGCCTTGTGCAGGGCCTCGATTGCCAGGGCCAGATGGCGCACCGCCAAGGGAATCATCTCCTCGACGTTCATGCCGACCGAGAAAGCCCGCTGGCCATGCCGAGCCACGGCGTACGCCGCCAGGGTGATGAACGGTCGCAGTCGCTTGCCTCCATCGCGCAGCCAGTCCAGGGCAATGCGCTCCGTGGACAGAGCCCCGGCGCCGAGCGGAAGATGCGCCTCCAGCAAAGCATCCAGAGATGGCCCGGCAAACAGCCGTGCCGAAAGACGCAACAACGGCAGATATCCGCACGCCTGTTCCCGAGGCGATTCATCGCGCAAGCGCAGCAGTTGCCGGACCAGGCAAATCTCCGCCTCCGTATTGACGCAGCCGTCGCGCAGCAGCGGCAATGCCAGTTGGGGAATGCCCATGTCCACCGCTCGGTGGAATGATTTTTCCAGCGAATCCAGGCACGCCACCCCCAGCACCGCATCGGCTTCCCCGTCCAGCACCTTCATCAATACCGACGAAGTGCCTTCGGCAACGATGACCTTGTAACCCAACTCTTCGGCTTCCTTCTTGATGCCGTCAATGTCGCAACTTCCGCAGCCGGCGCAATTCAGACCCACCGAATCATAAGCCCCCTGGCAGGGCTTGCCTTTGGACAGGCAATGCGGCAATAGCAGCAACCTCCGGTTGTAGGGCGTCTGCCCAAAGGCGCCGATCCAAAAGGTATTGCTCACCGCCACCATCGCAAACCCCATGTAATCGGCCGGCAGAGACAATTCCTGCAGTATCGCCAGGGCCTGCCCGTGAATCTGGTCGTAAGTCGGCGCCTTGACGCCATTGAGGGCGATGCGCATCCGGCCGGCCAGATCGCGGATGGCCTGGCGGACTGGCGCATCCTGGGGGACACGCTTGATGTCAGCGGCGTTGGCGATCCTCGCTATGGGTTGGCCAGAACTCATGCTGATAACTTTACACCGCCGTCACCAGGGGCGGCGCCTTTCCTGTCTGGACAGCCGCAACCCGGCCCATGGCATCCAAAGTCCATATCAAAGGATACATGCGCTCCGAATACCAAAGGTTACTGAAATATAATCCGATCGGCGCCGCTTTTTTCCAGAGGCCGCTGTCCATCGCACGAAGCAACCATGATACGCCGCGCGACAGGGCGTCGTCTACGGATTCCACCGAGCGCCACCCGGCCAATGCCCCCACCGCCACCGCCGTCTCTTCGGTCGTCGGTTCCGTATCGGGCCCGGAGCCCCAGCCGCCGTCGCCGTTCTGGGCCGCAAGAAGATATTTCACGCCGAGCCTCGCCTCCGCACCACCTGCCGCAAGCTCCTCCAAGGCGCGCAAAACCCGCGCCGTTCCCAATACCGGATTGGCCAGGTCTCCCCGGCCCTGATTGCCAAACCACAGCGGCCGCCACGACCCGTCCGTCTGCTGATGACTACCCAGATACCTCAGCCCCGTTGCCATCGCCCTTGAAACCCGGCCCCGCCTTCCCTGGGGATAGACGCGATGCAGGGCTCGCAACGCATGCGCCGTCAAGTCCGGCGAACTCCGGTCAAACGGCAACTTGCCCCATCCCCGGCAGAACGTCGGCCAGCCTCCATCACGGTTCTGGATATCCAGCAGCCACCGCACGCCCGCTGCGCATCCCTCTTGCGTCGCATTAGCGCCGTCGGCGTTGGCCGACCACAGGGCCAGGATCGCCCCGGAGGTGTCATCTACATCCGGCACCCCCCCCGGAAGGTGCGTCCAACCCCATCCCCCCGGCGCCGCCCCGGTATAAGGATGTTTAACCTTGCACTGCTGGCGGACTAGCCAGGCCAACGTTCCACGTTCCTCTATCCTCCCCAGCCGTCCCGCCTGTTCCAACGCCGCCACCGCGGCGCTCGTCAGCCACACCGACAGGTTGCTGTCGATCGGCCAACTCCCATCCGGACGGTGCGTATGTCGCAAAAACTCCAGACATCCGGAGGCTACCGCATTACCAGCCCCCAGATGCGGTATCAGGCTCATGGCCACAAAACTTGTCAGCGGCACAGCTTCCAGAAATCCTCCGCCCTCAGGCTGTATATGCTGGAGTTTGCGGAGAACCATAGTCTCCACCAAACTCCGCAGGGCTCTGGTTATGGGATTTCCCCTGCGATGACGATGGTGGATGGCCAGTCCGATGGCAATAAGCGCCGGCAGGGCATAGCTGACCACCTGCAACCGCAGCATCCGATACCAACTTTGGGGAAAAGCCGCCAGCTCAAACGGCAGTGCGGGCACCCGCTCCCACTGGACCAGTCCCGCCAGGGCGCAGTTCATCAATATCGGTACGGCGAACGTGCCGTCCTCTCCATATATATCTCCAACGGCTTTGACAATTCGATTTTGGCCCCCGGCCTTAATGTCGACATAACGCGCCGTCCGCTCCAGGACGCCGCCGCATGTTTCGCCCCCCTTCCCAAGCCTGAGCGCCGACCACGCCAACAGCGTTGTCGGCAGGTTCGACGGGCTCTGGGGCGTGTCACCCCATCCCCCGTCGCCATTCTGGTTCTCGACCAGCCAGTTCACTGCTCTGCCGACCATCGCCTCCTCAGCGTTGCCGCCACTGGCCTGCCCGCTACCGCAGCACAGGGCGCTGATTGCCGTTGCCGTTGACAGAGCCGACGATGAAAGCCGCCCCTCCCACCACCCCTGCGGGCCCATTTGCGCCATAAGTTCATCGGTCGCCAGATCGATTGCCATCCCTACTGCCACCGGGTCGATCGTCATCATGTCCTGGCCCTCAGTCCATGCCATGCGAACAGCCCCTTCCACTGCAGCACCTGCAATCGCCCCAGGGCCTGGAGGATCATCCTTCGTGTCGCCCCTTCACCAGCCGCCCTCTGATTGTCCCAGTACATCCGCGGAATCCAGCGGAAGTTAAACGCGTAGCATCTCTTGACCAGCCTCCAGTGAGCCTTCGTCAGAGTCCGCGGATTAAGCGCCGGTTGGCCGTCAACCGGAGCATGGATCATGGGAAAGACGCTGAGGCGTTGCTCGGCCAGATTCTCCACCCAGCCGATGGTCTCATTTACGTGCTCGGGCGTTTCCCCGGGCAGGCCCATGATCAGACTCACCATCGGGAAGAATCCCGCAGCGCACAACCGGCGTATCTGCCACTGGCACATGTCGCCCCACTGCGCTGCCGGCGTGCCAGCCAGTTTGCCGCCGCTGCCGCTGGACTTCAGCAGCCCGCCGCTGGCCGTCTCCACCCCCAGGTTCACCCACAGGTAGCGATGCGGCAGGTCGCGAACCAGCAATTGATGTACGCGCTGCAGTTGCTCGTCGGAGAATTGCGCCACCGTGGCGATGTTCGCATGATCTATCTGTAGCAACCCCAGTTCCGGCACCAGGCTTATCTCTTCCAGCAGGGCTAGCAGCGCCGCCGGATCGGGCCTGGCCCCGGTGGCGCCGTATCTGAAAAAATCCTCGCTTATGACCGCGATGTTCCTCACCCCCGCCGCCACGTTGGTGCGGATATCCGCCAGGATCGTTCGCGCCGGCACGTGCGCCATACCCGTCCGCGCTATCGTGCAGAACTCGCAGCCCCAGCCACACCCACGGCTGATCTCCACCGCCCCCATGCCGCTGGCCCCGCGTATCGGCACAACCAGCGATCCTGGCTGCCAGGCCCCGACGCTGACCGCTTGGCCGCCGCCGGCGAGAATGCTTCGGAATATGGCCGCAGCGTTATCCTCCGCATACCCCAGCACCACATGGTCAATCCCCAACTTCAGCCGCCGCTCCTCATCTTTGGCCAACTGCCAGGCCCCAGGCCCGCCCAACACCATCCTCGGCTTCACCCCGGCCTTGGCGCAGCAGCGCCCAATCTGCCGCAGCAATCTATTGAACATGGCCTGCGGCCAAATCATTCCCCCCGCCACCGCGGTCATCGTCGATGTGTTCATCCCCAGCCCCGCCGGCTCGCCAGAGCATATGCCCACGATCCGCGTGGCCTGGCCGATGGCATGATGCAGATGCGCATCGTCGACAACAACCACCTCCTCTTCGCTGAAGCCTCCCTTAAGCAGCGCTGCCTCGATCCGCCGCAGCCCCAGCGGCGCGACTGACGCCCGCACTCCGTCGCATCGCGCCCGCGGCATGAGCAGTGGCGATAGAAGATCAACCGGGCTGGTTGTGGTCTGGTTGGCCGCCAGCATACCGTCGAAGAGTATGCGATGTCCGGCGGTCAGCGTTCGGTCCGCCGTAAGCACTATTGCAAAGCCCTGGCCCATGCTTCACCGCCTCCGGCGTTGCCGCCGATCAAGATCGGCGACCAGTTGGTCCAGGTCATCGCCTTCCGGGACGGCCACCGTCCCGGCGGCGTTCGTTTCCGCCTTACCTTTCTCTGTCGTGCCGGTTCGCCCGCACTCCGCACACAACTTCGCCCCGTCAATCCGCCTCCTTGATGTCCGAACGCCACTTTCCCCACAGACCGGGCAGGTGGCGCCGGTGCGGTCGTAATACATTTTGCGAGCGGCCATGTCGAGCACCACAAAGCACCCCGCTACGCCGGCAATCGCCAGATCCTTCTCATACAACGGAAACATGATCGCGCTGTGCGGACAAATCCGCGCGCAGGCCGGACATCCTGGCTTGCAGTTGTCAGGGTTGGTCACGCGTACTTTGCCATGCGCATCCAAGGCATACACGCCAAACAGGCAAAATTGCAGGCAATGTCCGCAGTTGACGCAACGTTGGCCATCAACCACCGGATACCATCTCTGGCCCACCGGCTCGGTTAGATCTACAAGTTCCGCACGCACGCCAGCAGGCGCCTTGCCTACCGAACTCCATATCTTATCCCATGCCGCATCGACACTCCCAGGTTCATCCAGGCGAAGAGTAAACACTCCCGCCAAATCCATGGCGTGCCTGACCAGCAGTGATTTTATGGGCCGTTCATGCAGGCGACAAACCACCAGAAACTCGCCGCCATAATTCTTTAACGCTGTCCATACCCCGCTCTTCTCCGGCAGGTGATAAAGGTCGCCGGTCAATACCACGCGCAGGCCCGCCTGGCGGCAGCGCTCTACCAGCTCCATAGCGCCGGCAGCTCGACCGGCGCCTGCAAGGCACATGAGCACCGTAGGCAAAGTGGGCATGGATCATGGCTCCGTATGCAGACGTACCTCAAGGATGAGCATGTTCGTTCTACTCTTCAGTGCCGTCAAAGTGGCGTCGTGCCTGTTTGGTCTTTACCCCAAAGCCAGGCGCGGCGTCAATTTTTCGACTTCCCCGTGTTTCGCCGGACACAGCTTGAACGCCGTAATCTCCGGACGGCACCAATGCAGCATACGCTGCCCATACGATATCCCTCGATTGACGTACAGATGCCGTCCCTCCACCGCATAGTACCCGTGTGTGTAATGGCGATAACGGTGTGGATAGAACGTCTTGGCGAACCGGCTCGCCGCCACTTGCCGCCCGTGGGTATGCCCGGAAAGCATCCACTGCCAGGGGTATTCCATCAACGACAGCACGTTGGCCGGGTTGTGGTTCAGACAAATGATGGGCAACCTGCCATCCAGGCCCGCGAATGCCTTTTGCGGCTTGAGGTTCCCCGACCATTCATCATCCAGCCCCACAACAACCAGCGGCCGTGCTCCGGCCATCTTGACCTCCATCGCCGCATTGCGCAGAACGATCAATCCCCTGGCCTTCAGACACTTCTCCAGGTAATCGCCGCGGTGTTCCGTTTCGCTGGTGTGGCGCCGACCGTACATTCCGTAGTCGTGGTTGCCCAGCGTACACACCACGCCATGCCTGGTCTTAAGGTGCGACAACAATGTCGCCACCCTGTGGGCAAACCGATACCCGCCCGTTATCAAGTCCCCGGTCACAACTACCAGATCCGGCTCCAATTCGTTCACCCAGCGGACGTGCTGCCCCAAATATCTCGCCCACACCACCGGGCTGTAGTGCAGGTCGGAGATCTGCACTATCTTAAATCCCGTGAATTTCGCATCCAGCCCCTCCAGCGACATCGTACGTCGATGGATCTCCACCCATCGCCTATTTAAAGGCAGCAGATGCAGTCCCGTCAATCCCACGCGCGACAGCGTGTTCCAGATCGCCTTGCGCCATACATGTTGCTGCCGCCAGCGCGGCTGCTTTAGATACTGCCTGATGCTCTGAACCATGTTAAATACACGCTTCCGTCCCAGTGTATTGCCGCTCCGCCTCTGGTTTCCACCTCTGGCTTATCTTGGATGGCACGACAGATTCAGTGATTCGGCCACCGCCAGATTGGTCACTTTGCCATTGACAAGATTGATCCCATCGGCAATTCCCACATCCTCGGCAGCGGCCTTTTCGAACCCGCGATTGGCTATTTTCACCGCGTAAGGCAGCGTCGCATTGCACAGCCCTATCGTGCTCGTGCGCCCAACCGCGCCAGGCATATTGGTCACGCAATAGTGAACCACGCCATCCACCACATAAGTCGGTTGCTGGTGGGTGGTCGGTCGGCTGGTCTCGATGCACCCGCCCTGGTCGATGGCCACGTCGACGATCACGCTACCGGGCTTCATCGTCGCCAGATCCTTCTTGGCCACCAAGCGCGGCGCCTTGGCGCCAGGAATGAGCACTGCGCCCACTACCAGGTCCGCCAATCGAAGTTGCTCACGCACCGTATGGATGTCGCTGTAGATGGTATGCACGTTGGCCGGCATTACGTCGTCCAGGTAACGTAGACGTTCCAGATTCACGTCCATAATAACGACATTGGCCCCCAGCCCGGCGGCAACCTTCGCCGCGTTCGTGCCCACCACGCCGCCACCGAGCACCACCACGTGCGCCGGAGCCACGCCCGGTACGCCGCCCAGAAGGATGCCGCGCCCCATCATCGGTTTCTCCAGGTATTTGGCCCCTTCTTGAATGCTCATTTTACCGGCAATCTCGCTCATCGGAGTCAGCAATGGCAACCGCCCGGCGCGGTCCTTGATGGTTTCATAAGCAATGGCAACTATGCCGCTATCCAGGCAGGCCTTGGTAAGTTCAACGGATGCCGCGAAATGAAAATACGTGAAAACGACCAATCCCTTGCGAAACAAGCCAATCTCACGATCGAGTGGTTCCTTGACCTTAACAATCATTTCGGCAGTCTTGTATATGCTGGCAGCATCAGGAAGGATTTTGGCGCCGGCGGCGACATAGTCCGCGTCGGGGAAACCGCTGGCCACGCCCGCCTGCACTTCCACAAACACTTCATGCCCCGCTTTCACCAGCACTTCCGCCCCGACAGGCATCATTCCCACGCGATATTCATCCGACTTGATCTCTTTCGGTATTCCAATACGCATAATTATTAGGTCCTCGTCTTTGGCAACCCGTGTTCCAGTAAAACCAGCCGTGGCCGCCGTCCTTTTCAGACACAGTGGCCTGAAATCTTCTGTTTAATACTCAACGCGCCGCCATCATAGCCGCCGCGGCTTCCATGCCAAGAGCATCGGCAACTCCCAATCACTCGTTCCTGACTCCCGCCTACAATTCTTCGTCCTTTCGCGTTATGCTCTTATCTTCGCCATCGCCGCCGCCGAGGCTTGCCTCTGTCGGCACAACCCGCGTGGCGAAGGAAGGTTATGTTCACTGGAATAATTGAAAAGAGCGTTCGCGTTCTCGGCGTGGCCGATGGCCCCATGTTCCGCCGTCTCACCCTGGCCTGTCATTGGCCTGACCTCAAGAACGGCGAGAGCATCGCCATCAATGGCGTCTGTCTCACCGTGGCCCAACTGGCCAAAGGCGAAGTCGGCTTCGACGTCATCACCGAAACCCTCTCCAAAACCAATCTCGGCCTCCTCAAACCCGGCGACGCCGTCCACGTCGAGCGGGCCATGGCCGTCGGCGACCGCATCGACGGCCATTTCGTCCAAGGACATGTTGACGGCACGGCTTCACAACTTCGCCGCACTGAAACCGAGCACGAGGTGCGCGTCGCCCTGGAGGTTCCCGCCCACCTCGCCAAGTACATGGTCCCCAAGGGCTCAGTCGCCGTGGATGGCGTCAGCATGACCATCGCTTCCGTACACGGCCGCGTGGTCGAAATCGCCCTCATCCCCACCACTCTCCAGATCACCCTGTTAGGCAGGCGTCCCGACGCCTGGCCCTTCAATATCGAAGCCGACGTCCTCAGTAAGACCATTGTAAATTGGCTGGAACTGCGTGAATCCGCGCAAGACGACCCCATGACCACTAACCACTAATTAATGGACTACCGCCCCACCATCGCGATTACCATGGGCGATCCCGCCGGGATCGGGGCGGAGGTTGTCGTCAAAGCCTTGGCCGACCCGCTCCTGCGCCGTCGCGCCCGCTACATTATTTATGGTATGAACGAACTGCTGCACTATGCGGCGGATCTGGCCGAGTGCGAAGTCTTCTGGTGGCGTGACCAGTCCAACGGTCGTCTCCGTTCCTATCCTCATGATGTGGTTGTGGTTGACTACGACCAGTATTCGATGCTCGGCACCGCCATTCGCAGTCCCAGCAAGATGGGCGGCGAAGCTTCCATGCGTTTTTGCCTGGATGCCATCGATGCCGCAAAATCTAAACTGGTCGACGCCATCGTCACCGCTCCAATCGCCAAGGAAAGCTGGAAGCTGGCCGGTTTTCACTACCCAGGCCACACCGAATTGCTTGCCGAACGCACCGGTTCTCGCCGCTGGGCCATGATGTTCACCGGCGGCCCTCTGAAAGTCGTTCTGGCCACCATTCACGTGCAACTGATGAGTCTTTGGGGCCGCCTGAACATAGGCACCGTCTTTCAGCCCATCGAACTCTTGCACCAGGCCATGGTCGAATGGTTCGACGTCCCTCATCCGCGCATCGCCGTCTGCGGCGTAAATCCCCACGCCAGCGAAAACGGCCAGTTCGGCGATGAGGAGGAACGCGTCATTTCCCCCGCCATCTTCATGGCCCGCCAGCAGGGCATCGACGTTACCGGCCCCTATCCCGCCGACACCGTTTTTCTCCGCGCCAAGGCCGGCCATTTCGATGCCGTCGTCGCCATGTATCACGACCAGGGCCTTATTCCCGTGAAACTGCTGGCCTTCGATCAGGCCGTCAACGTCACCCTCGGCCTGCCCATCATCCGCACCAGCCCCGATCATGGCACCGCCTTCGACATCGTCGGCCGCAACCGCGCCAACCCCTCTTCCATGCGTGCCGCTATCGACCTGGCTATCGACCTGGCTATAAAACGCAGCCAGCGCGAAAACAAGCACAAACAGTAACACCGCCTCTTCCACTCCCCTGCAACGTTGCCAGTTATCTTGACGTACCCTTGGAATCATGCCCTACCAAGCATGGCTCTGGAGGTATCGGCGGGGAAGGCATCTGCAGCCTCCCCCGCCGGACCGCCGTTCAGCATTTACTTCTTTTTCGGTGGATCTCCGGCAAAGCTTAAAAACGCCGCCTCCGGCGCATTAAACTCAAAGCTGAACTTCTTCCCCTCTCCCAGTTTTTTCCCCGCTCGTTCATCCACCACCTCCTTCACCACCTCCGGGAACTCTACGTCCACCGCGATCTTGCCTTCCGCCAATCCCGCCGTTTTGGTATCGCCAAGATTGCTCGATGTAACCGTCACATTCTGGACGACGAACACGTACGTTCGCCCATTCTTGGTGAAATATGTCGCCTCGATATTCGCCGGACGTTTTCCGCCGCTGGTGAGCGTCACCCAGGGTTTCACGCCCGCCTTGAAAATGTTCTCGGTGAACAGCTTGCGCTGCTCGTCCGTCGTCGTCCCCTCCTGCCGATACTGGTGATACCGCTGCGGAGACAAATTCACATATACCGCCGTCCCCTTGCCGACCTGTTTTACATTCTTTATGCCCAGTTTCCTTTCCGCTTTGGCGAATCCATTCTCCAACGGGCTGGGCAGCGTCTTGAACATGGCCGCGTATGTCTTGAAGCCGAAGGAGGCATCCTGGTCCACTTCGGTCCAGAGTTTCCCGCCGGCGAAGAAATCCTTCTTCGATTCCGTCCCATCATGGTTTACCCCGAACATATCATCCAACGCGCCTTTAGTGCGACCTTTGCCGTGCTGATCGAACAACCCGCAGGCAAAATCGGCGATGACCGTCCCGCCCGCCTCACAGAACTCGCGCATCCGCTGGGCCTCGATATCCGACATCGCGAAATTCGACGGCAGAATCAGGACTTTATATTCCTTGGGCACGCCGTTCACGATCACCTGGTCATAAGGCACCCAGCTATACTGAATCCCCGAGTCGGCCAAGATCTTCTCCCACGCCTCTCGCCCCACGTGCCATGTTCCCACCGCCGAGTCGAAACTCTTCCGACCCGTCCAGGTCCCGCCGTGCGCTTCCATGTCCAGGCACCACCCCACCTGGAGGGACGCCTGCGAATAGTATATCCCCACCCCATCGTGCACCCACTTGGCTCCCACGATCTTGGGCCCCTGTACGCTGGAAACCTCGGTGTTGGTGGCTTTGTATTCGTCCAGCCACGGCCGCGGTTTCTTATTCTCATCGAACCAGCCGTCCACCCAGCCAATCATGCCCCGCTGGCCGTGAGCCAGACACCACCACGTCTGCCAGATATCGTTGGCCGCGCCCAGTTTATCCTGATGAAAATGCGTAGTCACCTGCGGCATCAGCGGATCGAACGAACGGATAATCGATTGGGCCGTCCCCAAGTATGCCTCGATAAATTGAATCTTCTTGCACAATTTGACGTAATCGAAACCGCCCCACATGTTGGGAGACTGCCCGCCCACAAAGCCGCATGGCGTCGTGGGATCGATGGAGTTGGAATGCTCCACCAGCGTACCCAGGAAATTCGCCCACACCCCGTCGTTATAGGTTATCCTGTCCAGCAATGGCGAGAAATCCAGATCCTTGATGGGATTGTTCAACTGGGCCTTGGTGAACTCCGGCGACACGTATTGCGCCGCCGGGGCCTTGCCGCCGTAATAGGTGTTCAGCCACGCTTCATAAGCCTTGTCATCATCATTGAGGCGCCAGGCGATCGGCTGGATAAAGAACCCCCAGGAGATCTCATCATCCAGGGCATAGGCGGCCCGCATCGGACTCTTCATAAGTTTGGGAACGCGCTGATCTATCAACTTCTCCAACTTGGCGACCATGGCATCGTCAATCGGCTCCAGGTCGCCGCCGCTTCCCTGCCGGATGGACAGCGGTTTCCGCATTATACCCTTGAATCCATCACTCTTGCCCTCCCGGACTTTGACGAACCCCTTATCGCACAGATGATCGCAGTAGAACTTCAGGTTCCATTTTTCCAACCATGGCACATCGCTGGTCGAGCCATGATCCACGAAGCCGCCGTTGAACCCGTAATCCTTGCAAAACTGGCCGCCCGCATCTCCCGTCCCAATCGTCCACTGGGATCGCCATGGCATATATATCCATGTGTTCCATCGCGCCGTCCAGCCCGCCGGATCCTGTTTCACTGGCTTGAATTCCGACGCGTTCTTGACGTAGTTCAAGTACGCATCGTCCTCCGCCCCCCATACCACTGCTGACGTCAATATCACCAATAGCGCCGCGGCGAATTTGCCCGAATTACGCATCTGAAATCTCCTCTTGCTTTTGCCTGCCTCGCACATCGCGAGTTCTAAACTTCATCTACCGCGTTGCGGTTCCTTTTGTTGATGTGGCTCCGGCGCACGGTCGTAAATATAGAACGCGTGCCAAGTATCCCCACCAGCGCCAGCGGCGCGCCCACCCGGCACACCACCCGCAACCACAACACCACGCTTATTACCTTTCCGTAAGTCGCCCCGTAGCTTTGCGCCCACATCCCTGCCAGAAAATCGCTGAACTGCTTCGTTCGCCACAACTCCCGATCACTGCCTTTAACCTCCACATCCAGATGATCCACGATGTCGTTTTGTTGTTCTCTGCTTAGTTTATCGACATCCTCCGGCCATCCCCTTTTTCGTGCCATCCCCGCCACATACGGCACCAACAGCCCCTGGGCACTGTTTACCCCATTGGCCGCGCACGGCACGATAACCATCGGCCCACGATACTTGAACGTTCTACCCGCACTGGCATCGCCAATAAGTTTGCGCACTCCCGCCACCGCCCCGCCATCCGTCACAATCGCCTTCTCCATATGAAACGTCCCCAAAAACCCAACCACATCCTCATCGCTCAGGTTATCCTTCTTCCCCAAACCCTCCAACATCCCCACCGCCATATCCACCCCCTGTTCGCTCGCCAACCGCAAATATGCCCGCAGGCGACCGGCGGTAAAATCATCGTAATGGGCTTGCGAATCCGCATTGGCTTTGAGCGATTCCGGAAGGAACGGCAATACGCGCAACCCCATCAACACCCGCGTCGGACGCACCCCGAACGGCCTAGTATTCAGAACCGCGTTGCTCACCGTCACATATTCCTCTCCCACCTGGCGAAAATCCGGATCCCTCTGCCATCGTTCCACGGCGGCATTAAACCGCTCCAGTTCCCGGCAGTCATCCCCTGATATCCCATAACCCAGCACCCCGCCGACGATCATCACCAAAATCACCCATCCCCAGCCAACAGTACTCAACCACCGGCGCCATCCGCCATCCCGGCTCCGCAAGTCTTCCTTGCCGCCACTGAACACTGGTGTGTCATCTATATCCATCATCCATTCCCACGGAAGCGACACGCGGAGCGTGCCCTGTAAATTGCGTTGCTGCTGCGAAGATTTGTGAAACTCGACATCGACATCGGTGTCTATCCGTGGCGGACTTTCCCTCTTCGTGGCTTCCTGTTTTTATTAATTTATTCCTGGTTTCTGTTCATTATTCTCTGGCCACTATTACCTCGTTCCCACTGCCACTCCTGAACCCCTGGAGATCCACTGTCACATAGGTGAATCCCAATTCCTTCATCCGCGCGATCACTTCCCCGCGCAGCGGATCCGCCAGCAGCCTCCCCATGTCTTCCACCTGCACCTCTATCCGCGCCACCTTCCCATGATGACGCACCCTCAATCCGCTGAATCCCTTTCCGTAAAGAAATTCCTCGCCCAGTTCCACCTGCTTCAACGACTGTATCGTCACCGGCGACCCATACGGTATCCGGCTTGCCAAACACGCCAGCGCCGGTTTCTGCCATGTCGGCAGCCCCAACTCGCGTGACAGTTCCCGAACCTGTGCCTTGGTCAATCCAGCCTCCAGCAGCGGCGAACGCACCGCCAATTCCTTCCCCGCCTTCGTTCCCGGTCGGAAATCGCCTGTATCGTCCACGTTCAACCCATTGAGCACCACTCCATACCCTCGTTCCCTGCCCAGCGCCCTCAATTTCCCGAAAAGGTCCAGTTTGCAGAAGTAGCAACGCTGAGTCGAGTTCGCCGTGTACTTGGGATCATCCATTTCCGTCGTCTCGATCAACTCCAAATGTGCCCCTATTTGCCCAGCCAGCTCTTTCACCGCCGCCAGTTCCCGCTGCGCTAGCGACGGACTCACCCCCGTCACCGCCAGCACGTTGTCCCGTCCCAACGTATCGATCGACACCTTCAATAGCAGCGTCGAATCCACTCCCGCTGAAAATGCCACAATCACCCTCCCCATTGATTGCAGGTCCTCCCGCAAACGCCGGTACTTGTCCGCCAACTCTCTCGTCGCAGCTTCATTCATGTTCGCACCTGAGTCCATATCCACGCCCATCGTCACAAACCACCAGCCACTCGTGTGCCGTTGACACACCGCTCCTCCGGCAATATCCTGTCGTGGCTTTTCGTGTCTTCCACCGGTTCTACCTTAATCCAGGTAACCGGAGTAGTAATTGGTCTATGGTATCCAGCATGAGCCCTGCCGTCACCCACGCCAAAGCGTATTTGAAAGTTCGCCAGGTCAGCGTCCGCAATGCTCTCAAGGAATTGAATCTTGACGGCATCCTCCTGACCCATCCCCCGGATCTTGCCTATCTTACCAATTTCACCGGCGATGATTCCATTGGCCTCATCACCGCCAAAGACTTTTTCCTCGTCACAGATTTCCGCTACAAGGAACAGGCACAGGTTGAAGCCGGCTGGTTAAAAATCAGCATGCGCGACGCCAAGATGTCCGACGCTCTCATTGCCCCTTTCGCCGCCTCCGGCGTCAAACGCATCGGCTTCGAAGCCAATTTCACCACCGTCGGCCAGATTGACGCACTCCATCGCTCCATGCGCCAGGCCCAGGAAAAAGGCACGCTTCCGTCCTCTGTCGATCTCGTCCCCCTCGAAAACGTCATGGTCAATATTCGCCGGGTCAAGGACGACACCGAAATCGACCTTATCCGCAAGTCCGTCGCCATCGCCGAAGAAGCCTACGAGGCTGTTCGCGCTGGCATAGAAGTCGGCCAGACTGAAAACTATGTCGCCGGTCAACTCATCTTTGAATTGCGCGCCCGCGGCGCCTCCGACTCCAGCTTCCCCGTCATCGTCGCCACCGGTGCCCACAGCTCACTGCCTCATTACCATCCCTCCGAATCGCTCCTGCGGCGCGATCAGCCTTTGCTGATCGATTGGGGCGCCGTCCATAAAGGCTATTGCAGCGATCTCACGCGCACTCTCATGATCGGCCGCGTCAGCGACAAAATGAAACGCGTCTACCTTACCGTCCTGCAAGCGCAACTTGCGGCGATCAAATTCCTCCGCCCCGGCGTCACCACCATGCAGGCCGATCGAGTCGCCCGCGATGTGATCGGCGACGCCGGCTTCCGTGAATATTTCGGCCATGGCCTCGGCCACGGCATCGGCCGCGAGATTCACGAACTACCCGTCCTCCGCCAGACCGGCGGCGAAGAGGAACTTCGCCCCGGCATGGTCGTTACCGTCGAGCCCGGCATCTACCTCCCCGGCGAAGGCGGCGTCCGCATCGAAGATGACGTTTTGATCACTCATTCAGGATGCGAAGTTCTTTCCACGCTTGATAAATCCTTTGAGGGTTGCCATCTTGATTAAATCGATGAAGAACAAAAAGATAAAATCGGCTGCCAAGGCTTCCGTCGCCGGCAACACCGGCGCCAAGCTTGCCTCCGCTAGTCCCATGGACGTTGGCCTCCTCCAGCAGTTCGTCAGGCTGATGAGCGCCAATGACCTTAATACCATCGACCTGCGCGATGGCGATAAGCGCGTCATCCTCAGACGCGGCGCTCCCGAAGCCTCCGGGCCAGTAACCTATATGCATGCTCCCACCGCTCACGCCGCCCCGATTGCGACGCCGGCCTCCGCCGTCGCAACCGCCGATGACGCCAGCCTCATTGCCATCAAAAGCCCCATGCCCGGCACCTTCTATTCCAAGCCCAGTCCCGATTCCAAGCCCTTCGTCACCGTCGGCGCCGCCGTCGATGAAGAAACCGACGTCTGCATCATCGAAGCCATGAAGGTCTTCAACGCCATAAAGGCTGAAACCAGCGGCACTATCGCCAAAATTCTTGTCACCGACAGCCAGACCGTCGAATTCGGCACCGTCCTTTTCCTCGTAAAACCTTCTTAACCTGTAGCTGGTCCCGACCCTCTAATCCCCGATCCCGACCACCGAATTCTCATGTTTTCCAAAATCCTCATTGCTAATCGCGGCGAGATTGCCTTGCGGGTGATACGTGCCTGCCGGGAAATGGGTATCCAGACCGCCATCGTCTATTCCGTCGCCGACCGCGACGCCGCCTATCTCAAGCTCGCCGATCAGTCCATCTGCATCGGCGAAGCCCCTCCCGGCGAAAGCTACCTCAAAATCGACCGCATTATTTCCGCCGCCGAGATCGCCGATGTCCAGGCCATTCATCCCGGTTACGGCTTCCTGGCCGAAAATTCCCATTTCGCCGAGGTATGCCAAAGTTGCAAGATCGCCTTCATCGGTCCCAACGTAGCCGCCATGGCTGCGCTGGGCGACAAGGTCGAAGCCAAACGCCTCGCCCGCAAGGCCAAGGTCCCGGTCGTGCCCGGCAGTGAAGGCGCCGTCGATGATGAAAAGACCGCCCTGCGAATCGCCGGGGAGATCGGCTATCCCGTCATCATCAAGGCCGCCGCTGGTGGCGGTGGCCGTGGCATGCGCGTCGCCCACAACGACGTTTCCCTCCGCGCCGGCATCAAGCAGGCCCAGGCCGAAGCCGAAAACGCCTTTAAGAATTCCACCATTTACATCGAAAAATACATTGAGTTGGGCCGCCACGTGGAGGTGCAGATCCTCGCCGATCATCACAGCAATGCCGTCCATCTCTGGGAACGCGACTGCTCCCTTCAGCGCCGCCACCAGAAGCTTCTTGAGGAGAGCCCCAGCCCCGCCATTAGTCCCGAAACCCGCCAGGCCTTATGCGCCGCCGCCGTGCGCCTGGTCAGGGCTGCCAAGTACACCAATGCCGGCACTGTCGAATTCCTTGTCGATGCCAACCAGAACTTCTACCTTCTGGAAGTCAACGCCCGCATCCAGGTCGAGCATCCCGTCACCGAAGCCATCACCGGCCTCGACCTCATCCAGCAGCAGATCCGCATCGCCGCCGGCGAGCCTCTAGCCTTCAAACAGAAGGATGTGCCCCATCGCGGCCACGCCATCGAATGCCGCATCAACGCCGAGGACCCCGCCCGCAACTTCACCCCTTCGCCCGGCCTGATCGCCGAGCTGCGCCTCCCCGGCGGCCCCGGCGTCCGCATCGACTCCCACATTTACGCTGGCTATCGTATTCCTCCCAACTACGACAGCCTCCTTGCCAAGCTTATCGTCCATCGCCCCACGCGCACCGAGGCCATCGCCGCCATGCGCCGCGCCCTGGCCGAATTCCACATCTCTCCAATCAAGACCACCATTCCTCTTCAGCTTCAAATTCTCGACAATCCATCCTTCATCAACGGCAAGGTGGACACCGGATTCATCGAACGCACCATGCTGTAGTTCCGCTCCGTCTCCCTGTTCCGGCACCCCACCCATCCCAAACAATGTTCGTTCAAACATTCAAGCACATTTATTATTTATTTGCAATTTTGCGGCAGACGAACTACAATTATTGTGTAATTTACGTTTCGTCGGCGGTTCGGTATATACAATCTGGAAGGAGTCTTCGATGCTTGCACAACTCACTCAACCCGCATTGCTGGTTCTGGTCTTAGTTTTGGGCATTGTGCTGACGTGCGTTTCATCTTTGATCGCACTCAAACTGGTGCATATACACAAGATACTGCTGGATCTCGCCGTCAAACTCTCCCAAGACCGCTCCAAAGGCCAGTAACGCGCACTATTGCCGTCTTCTCTGGTCTGACCTGAGAGTTTGTGAATCAATCGACGTTCCACCGGTTTCAACCCGATTTTCGGTGTCAAGAACGTGGTTTTTCACGAACAATAACGGATTGTTTCACAGACTGTGAGTACCTCTGACTTTATTGTCTGATTTTTTCATTGGCATTCTTTGGAAGGTATCCGAAAATAAGGCGACCCTTTCTTCATATTTTTCATCCCGTGTTTAACTTTACACAATTATGTCCCGCTACCACGACCTCGAATTCAAGTTCCAAACGCTTGCCAACTGGGCCGATCTGCGTACTGATCAAGGTCTGGACGTTTCGCGTGACGTAACCCGCGTTATCAAGCTCATCGAGCAAACCTCCAAACGCATTGAGCGCCTGTCTCCCTCCTCCGCCCTTCTCGATCGCGAACCCAATCGTCTGGCCGCCATCCAGGCTCTTCGTCCCTGCGGCCCACGGCGCTACTGGACCAAACTCCCCATAGCCCACTTCCGCGACCGTCTCCGCGGCGCCTGGCTGGGTCGCTGCGCCGCCTGCACCCTCGGTGCCTGCGTCGAGTTTTATCCAGTTTCACAAATGCAGGAACTGGCCAAGGCCACCGGCGGCGATTTTCCACCCACCGATTACTGGCCCCAGGCCTGGCAGCCTTTCCGTCTCCGCTACGAAACGGATATGACCCGCCAGTACACCCGCGAGCGCCTCGCCTACGTCCCCGTCGACGATGACCTCAGCTACACGCTCCTCGACCTACTCATTTTCGAAGAGTACGGCCCGCATTTCTCCGTAGAACAGGTCGGCCAGGCCTGGCTCAAGTACCTCAAACTCTCCTGCGCCTACACCGCCGAGAAGGCCGCCCTCAAGAATCTCAAGAACCGCGTTCCCGCCTCCCGCGCCGCCCTGGTGGACAACCCCTGGATGGAGTGGATCGGCGGCGACATTCGCGTTGACGCCTGGGGCTACCTCGCCTCCGGCTGGCCACAGAAGGCCGCCGAGTTCGCCTGGCGCGAAAACTACATCAGCCATCGTTTCAGCGGTCTCTACGGCGGCATGTATGTCGCCGCCACCATTAGCGCCGCCTTCGCTCTGGGCGACGCCGAAGCGGCCCTCCATATTGGCCTTACGGAAATTCCCCGTTCCTGTCGTACCGCCAATGCCGTCAAATGGGCTCTTTCCCAGAAATCAAAGGTCCGTACATGGAAAGCAGCCCGTGAAGCTGTGGACCGAAAATTCGCCGGCATGAGTGCCGTCCACACCGACAACAACCTCTGTCTCACCATTTTCGGCCTCCTCATCGGCAAGACCGACTTCACCAAAGTCATTGGACAGACCGTGGCCATGGGCATGGACAACGACTGCACCGCCGCCACCGCCGGTTCCATTTTTGGCGCCGCCTACGGAATCAGCGCCATCGATCCCAAGTGGTATCGCCCCTTCCACAACCGTCAGCGCTCCTACCTGGCCGGCCACCAGTGGTGGTCCATACCCGACACCATCCGCCGCTTCGAATCCGGCGCCAAGCAGGTCTTTCTCGCTAAATGACCTCTGTTCCCTCCTGATTGCTTATCCCTCTTTCGGAATGCCGCACTGGTTACTAAAGAGACTTCCGCGGACAAATATCCACGCGCGTTCTGCGTAGATGTTCTTTGGTCGGTATTTCATGGCGCGTTTTGTATAACCTGGGTCAATATTACTTTGTCCGCTCTTCTATCGCACTAAAACAGTACGAAACGGTTGTACCGGAGTAGGTTATCCTTTATAGTCCTTCTGGAATGTGTAGGCTTGGCAGGACGTCCAAGGAACGGAGCGATTGATGACCAGCTTGACGATTTCACATTCGTATTGTCGCAGCAACGTCGGCCAGAAGGCGGTGATGGCCGTCACTGGCGCGGTACTTTTTCTGTTCATCATCGGACATCTCGCCGGAAACATGCAGATGTTCGCCGGGCGGGAACGGATCAACGCCTACGCCGCATTTCTTAAGAACACCGGCGAGTTGCTATGGGTGGCCCGGGGCACGCTTCTTCTGGCTCTGACTCTGCATATCATCGCCTCGGCCCAGATCACTCTTGCCAACTGGCGGGCCCGGCCGGTGGGATATGCCTTCAAGCGGGACATCGAGACCACCTACGCGGCCAAAACCATGATTCTCAGCGGGCCGCTGATCCTGCTATACGTCATATACCACCTGATGATGTTCAACTTCCTGGTGACCGGGCCGGGCTACAGCCAGACGGACGTCTATGGCAACGTGATCAAGGCCTTCCAAACGCCAGCTATCGCCGGGGTATACATCCTGGCCATGCTCATGCTGGGCCTGCACCTGTCGCACGGCATCTGGAGCATGCTCCACACCCTGGGCATCAGCAACCCGCGCTATCACAAGCTGCGGCGCATCGTCGCTCCGGCGATCGCGGCGATCATCGCCGCGGGATACATATCCATCCCGCTGGCGGCGCTGATCGGCGTCCTGAAATACTAACTCTCAAGAGCGATGCCATGGAACTAAACGCAAACATCCCTTCCGGCCCAATCGAAAAGAAGTGGGAGAAACACCGCTTTGAGATGAAGCTGGTGAATCCCACCAACAAACGGAAATACAAGATCATCGTGGTGGGTAGCGGACTGGCTGGGGCGGCGGCAGCGGCTTCCCTCGGACAACTCGGCTACGAGGTAAGCTGCTTCTGCTACCAGGACAGCGCCCGCCGGGCCCATTCGATCGCCGCCCAGGGTGGCATCAACGCCGCCAAGAATTACCAGAACGATGGCGACAGCGTCTTCCGCCTGTTCTACGACACCGTCAAAGGCGGCGATTTCCGTTCCCGCGAAGCCAACGTCTACCGCTTGGCCGAACTTAGCGCTGCCATCATCGACCAATCCGTGGCCTTGGGCGTCCCCTTCGCCCGGGAGTACAGCGGATACCTGGCCAACCGATCGTTCGGCGGCACCCAGGTCTCCCGAACCTTCTATGCCAGGGGGCAGACCGGCCAGCAATTGCTGCTGGGGGCCTACTCGGCTCTGTCGCTCCAGGTGGCCCTGGGACAGGTAAAAATGTATCCCCGCCATGAGATGCTCGACCTGGTCGTGGAAGACGGCAAGGCCCGAGGCATCGTCGTCCGCGACCTAGTGAGCGGAGAGATTTCCTCGCACGCGGCGGATGCGGTCGTTCTGGGAACCGGGGGCTATGGCAACGTCTTTTATCTTTCTACCAACGCCAAGGGCTGCAACGTTACCGCAGCCTGGCGCGCCCACCGCCGCGGGGCCCTGATGGCCAACCCCTGCTTCACGCAGATCCACCCCACCTGCATTCCGGTCTCCGGCGACCACCAATCCAAGTTGACCCTCATGAGCGAGTCGCTGCGGAACGATGGCCGAATCTGGGTGCCGCTGAAAAAAGGCGACACCAGGCCGCCGGCGCAGATTCCCGAGGATCAGCGCGACTACTACCTGGAACGCAAGTATCCCAGTTTCGGCAATCTGGTGCCGCGCGACGTGGCCAGCCGCAATGCCAAGGAAGTATGCGATGAAGGACGGGGCGTAGGGCCGGGCGGACAGGGCGTTTTTCTAGATTTCGCCGCCGCCATTTCCAGGCTGGGCGAAAACGTCATTCGCGAGCGGTATGGGAACCTTTTTGAGATGTATCAGCGCATCACCGGCGAAGATCCTTACCAACAGCCCATGCGCATCTATCCCGCCATCCACTATGCGATGGGCGGCCTATGGGTGGATTACAACCTGATGAGCAATGTGCCGGGCCTGCACGTGATCGGCGAGGCCAACTTCTCGGATCACGGGGCCAATCGCCTGGGAGCCAGCGCCCTGATGCAGGGCCTGGGCGACGGCTATTTCATCCTGCCCTACACCATCGGAGACTACCTGGCGCAGGTCTCGCCCAAGGACCGTCTGGGCAGCGACCACGCGGTCTTCCGTCAGGCCGAGCAGGAAGCCCGGCAGCGTCTGACATCCCTGCTGGCGGTCAACGGCAAACGCACGGTGGACTCCTTCCACCGCGAACTTGGCAAGTTGTTATGGGACAAGTGCGGCATGGCCCGCAACGCCCAAGGGCTCAAAGAGGCCCTGACGCGAATTCCCGTGTTGCGTGAGGAATTCTGGCACAATGTAAAAGTCGCCGGGACGGCTGCGGACTTCAACCAGTCGCTGGAAAAAGCCGGACGCGTCGCCGACTTCATGGAATTCGCCGAATTGCTGGTGCAGGACGCTCTGATGCGCGATGAATCGTGCGGGGCGCACTTCCGCGAGGAACACCAGACCCCCGACGGCGAGGCGGCCCGGGACGATGAGCGGTTTTCCTACGTCGCCGCCTGGGAGTTCAAGGGCGTGGGACAGGCTCCAGTGCTGCACAAGGAGCCTCTGACATTCGAATATGTGCATCCAGCCCAGCGGAGCTACAAATGAACCTGACACTTAAGATATGGCGACAGGAAGGCCCAGGCAGCCGGGGAACGCTGGTGGCCTACCCCATGGAAGACATCGAGGGGGACATGTCCTTCCTGGAAGTCCTGGACGTGCTCAACGAGAAGCTGATCCTTCACGGCGATCGCCCCGTGGCTTTCGATCACGATTGCCGCGAAGGCATCTGCGGAAGCTGCGGGTTCATGATAAGCGGTGTGGCCCACGGCCCTATGAAACTGACCACCACCTGCCAACTGTTCATGCGCAACTTCAAGGACGGGGATACCATCGTGGCCGAGCCATTCCGTTCGCGGGCTTTTCCGATCATCAAGGATCTGGTGGTGAACCGCAGTGCCCTGGACACGCTCGTGCAGGCCGGCGGCTTCATTTCCGCCCGCACCGGCAGCGCCCCCGAGTCCAACGCGATCCTGGTGTCCAAACCCAATGCCGACCGGGCCATGGACGCCGCCGCCTGCATCGGCTGCGGGGCCTGCGTGGCGGCCTGTCCCAACGGCTCGGCGATGCTGTTCACCGCCGCCAAGATCAGCCACCTGGCCCTCCTGCCGCAAGGCCAACCCGAACGCAAACAACGAGCCCTGCGCATGGTGCAGACCATGGAGGCGTTGGGATTCGGCAGTTGCTCCAACCACGGCGAATGCGAGGCCGTCTGTCCCAAAGGAATCAGCATCGACTTCATCGCCCGCCTGAACCGCGACTACAACTGCGCCGGAATCACCCAAAGGCCAGAACCGGTAAAGGGCGTGTAATTGCAAGCGGGGCAGTTGATACGCCTCGTCGTTGCTCCGTGAGTGTACGGCAAAACATGCATCGTTGCGGGGCTATTGGATTCTGAGATACATTCTAAATGCGGCCGATGAACATTTCCCGCTTGAAGACCAGTTCTTTGGGCATATCGCCGCCGAGTTTAAGAAACAGTTCTCCCTGCCCTTGAACCTCCTCCTTCAATTCGGCGGTGTTCAGGGCCTGCGCACGCTGAAACTGTTCGGTCGAAAAATCCAGACCGTCCAGGTTGATATCGCCGGGGCCGGGCATCCAGCCCAGGGGGGTTTCGTGGGCGCTGCCATGCCCGTGGGTACGGGCGATGATCCATTCCAGAACCCGCATATTCTCGCCGAAACCCGGCCAGAGGAACTTGCCGTCGGCGCCCTTGCGGAACCAGTTGACATGGAAGACGCGCGGGGCATCGCTCATTCTCTTACCCATGCGCAGCCAATGGGTGAGATAGTCGCGGATGTTGTAGCCGATGAACGGGAGCATGGCCATGGGATCACGGCGTACCACTCCGATGGCGCCAGAGGCGGCGGCGGTGGTCTCCGAACCTGCCACGGCGCCAACGTACACGCCATGCACCCAGTTGAAAGCCTGGAAAACCAGGGGGATGCCGCTGCTGCGACGACCGCCGAAAAGGATCGCGGAAATCACCACGCCCTTGGGATCGTTGGCAGCCTGGTCCAGCACCGGATTGTTAATCATCGGAGCCGTAAAGCGGCTATTGGGATGGGCGGCCTTGCGCCCGCAGTCGACGATCCACTTCTGACCGGTCCAGTCGATACATTCGGCCGGAGGTTTGGCGGTCTTGCCTTCCCACCAGACATCGCCATCGGGCAACAGTGCAACATTGGTATAGATGGTGTTCCTGGCGATGCAGTGCATGGCATTGGGATTGGTCTCAAAATTGGTGCCGGGAACCACGCCGAAATAACCGGCCTCGGGATTGATGGCGCGGAGCTTGCCCTGGTCATCGACCCACATCCAGGCAATGTCGTCACCCAGGGTGGTGATCTTCCATCCGGCCTTGCGGTATTGCTCCGGAGGAATCATCATGGCGAAATTAGTCTTGCCGCAAGCGCTGGGAAAGGCGGCAGCAACATAGGTCGTCTGCCCCTGAGGATTGGTAGCGCCCATAAGCAGCATGTGCTCGGCCAGCCAGCCCTGCTGCTGACCCAGGAAACTGGCGATGCGCAAGGCCAGGCACTTCTTGCCCAGCAGGGCATTGCCGCCGTAGCCGCTGCCGAAACTCCAGATGGTGTTGTCGAACGGGAAATGACAGATGAAACGCCGGTCGGGATTGCAATCGCCTACGCTGTGCAGACAGCGCGTGAATTGATCATCGTCGCCAAGCTGTTGCCAGGCCACCTGGCCCATACGGGTCATGATGCTCATGTTGACGGCGACATAGAGCGAATCGGTAAGCTCGATGCCGACTTTGGCCAGCGGCGAACCGATGGGGCCCATGACGAAGGGGACGACGTACATGGTGCGTCCCTTCATGCAGCCGTGGTACAACGCGCGCAGTTTATCGTAGGCGGCCTTGGACTCCATCCAGTTGTTGGTCGGGCCTGCATTATCCTGATTGGGCGTGCAGATGAAGGTACACTGCTCGGTGCGGGCAACGTCGTTGGTATTGGAGCGATGCAGGAAACAGCCTGGAAGTTTTTCCTGATTGAGCTTGATGAAGATGCCGTCCTTCACGCCTTGGGCGAACAATTCCTGGCGTTCGGCTTCGCTGCCATCGCAGTAGTACAAACCATCAGGCTGGCACAGTTCAACGCATTGGTTGATCCAAGCCGCAACTGTCGCGTTAGGGGCAACGCGCATAGCGCCCATTACTTTAACACGTGCGGGAACGGGGATATCGGTAAACGCGCCGAGGCCCAGCTCTGGGGCGGTGGCGCGCAGACAACGTGCGTCGCCGTCGGAGGCCGGTGAGGTCATAAACAAACTCCTTTCAGAGGAATATTACCATCCCATAAAATGTGATTTTTCGCAAGTTTCGCTCGCCGTCAACACCATTGTTGGCACACGCGACGTATAACTTCACAGGCTATTCCGTCAGATACGCCATGTCCACTTCCAACCTGCGAATTCTCTGCCGCCAGTCGCTGCCACGCGGATGCTTTTAGGATCCTCCCTCTTGATGAAATGCGATACAACAACAATCGCTAATATTGCCGGCTTTAGTCGAAACCTACACTTGTTCATTAGCCGGAGGCGGCGTTTCCGTAGTATCCGTGGCGGGAACGGATGCCTCATCACGAGCAAAGTCCAGCGAGTAATCCGGTGGCGGATTGTCGATTTCGTACTGTTCGAGCTGAATGCTGCGCAACTGCGCCTTCGACTTCAGCGAGGCTGACAGGTCCGCCAGGGTGGTCGTGGTCAGGTATTCTTTAAGACGCAGACGAAGCGGTTTGTATAGATGGTGCTGGGGACAGGGCATGCCATCGCTGCAGCGACCCATGCCAACGGCGCAGCCGTCAACCGGCTGTGGCCCTTCGATGGCCTCCATGACGTTCATGATGGTGATTTCGTGAGGCGCTCGGGCCAGCGAGAACCCCCCGCCGCGACCCTTGCAGCTGTTCAGGATGCCGGCCCTTACCAGACGCTGAAATATTTTGGCAAGAAAATCACGCGGGAGCATCGTGCCCGCGATCAGGTCATCCAGCATAAACATTCCCCCACGCGCGCGTCCTGCCAACTCACTGAGCCCTCGGATCGCATACTCTGTGGCATGGGAGAAGATCATTAAACCTCATTATTGAATAGGACAACTATATCCTTTGATCGTCTGGAAAATCAAGCAAAAAATGCCGGTCTACGGTTAGCCGGGTCTCAAGCTTTGACTGGCACGATCCTGCTCGAGGCTATCTGAGCCAGCGCATCGGTTGCGTAAGTCACGTCTTCAATGCCGAGGAACGGCCCAAAACTGAACCGCGTGGTCCCCCCTACCGCCGCCGTGCCCAATGCGGCGTGAGCCAGGGGAGCACAGTGGATTCCCGAACGTGTCAGTATCCCGTAGTGGCTTTCCAAAACTGCCGACAATTCCGCCGGCTCGAAGCCCTCGATGCGCACTGAAAATACGCCCGAACGGTCCTTCACACCCGGGGGCCCATAAAGCGTCAAACCTTCAATGCCGCTCAGGCCTGCTATCATAGTGGCTATGAGTTCCTGTTGTTGCTTGTGTATCTTATCAACTGTTTGCCTGGCAACCCAATTGACGCCTTCCAGCAGGCCGATCAGACCGATGGCGTTGTGGCTGCCGCACTCGAACTTATCAGGCATGAAATCTGGCTGGCGCGGTTGATCGCTGACCGAACCCGTGCCGCCTTCCCTCTGCGGACGCAGTATCTTCTCCAGCCCGGGGCGGATGTACAGAAATCCCGTCCCCAGCGGACCTAGAAGACCCTTGTGTCCCGGCGCCGCCAGCAGATCAATGCCGTCGGCCTGAAGGTCGATCGGCACATGCCCCGCCGCCTGGGCGGCATCGACGACTAAACTCACGCCATGCTCCCTGGCAATCCGGGAAATCTCCCTCAGCGGCTGTATCGTGCCGGTCACATTACTCACATGCGTGACGGCGATCAGACGCGTATCGGAGCGAATGGCCCGGCGAATATCATCCGGATCAACCAGGCCCGTCTTGCCATCTACCGGCACGCTCGTATGCTCCATCAAGCCGAGTTCGCCAAGCGCATACAGCGGGCGGAGAACGGAATTGTGGTCAATATGCGTACACACTGCATGTCCCCGCCGGCCTGGCTCGACCAAGCCCTTGATCGCCAGGTTCAGGGCATCCGTGCAATTGAGTGTAAAGATAAAATGATCGGGATTCTGCCCGTGCAGCAGCGTATTGAGCCGATGGCGGCACTCCCCCAGAAGTTGACCCGTAGCCATCGCCTCCTGGTATCCCCCCCGCCCGGCGCTGGCCCCAAGTTCGGTGGCGTACCGTGCCATGGCCTCATGGACCGCAATCGGTTTGGGAAAGCTGGTGGCGGAATTATCCATGTACCGACGCCGCGAGGCGCCGACGGAAGATTGCGATTGCGTACGATCAAAACTGTTGCCGCTCATAAATACCAGATATCTGCAAAGTAGAGCCCTGTATTATACTCTCAATCATTGCCAACCGCTACGCATTTACGCAGGCCATTGGCATGGTCGACGATCACCTCGTCATCATCTATTTCCGCCATGCCGAGCTAAATATTCCACCGTAGAAGGCATGTTGGTTAGCGCCGCATCTCCACGTCAGCTTTTGTTTCCCGCCCAACTTTTCTCCGGCGGCGCCGCTGGCCTGTCCTGCCCAGCTTCCTCGGACCACACCGGCACCCCGCCTTTAGCCAGACTTCGATTCCCCAAATCCGCGCCCATTACGGCCTGCGTGGCTTCCTCCGCTGTGGAAAGATCGCCCGGCTCCATGTCCTTGCCGCGAATACCCAGAAAGGCCCCGACCATGCGCGTGTCGGCGCCGCCATGGCCGTCCATGCCGCCTTCATCGGCCTCGAGAAACGACTCGACCTTGCCATCGTTGGCGACCAAACGCACCTGCTCTTTTTCGCTGAACGTATCGTGCCCCGCTTCAATGCAACCGTCCGTACCCGTAAAATTCGCGAAAACATACTCGCGCGGACCGAAATTGCTGAGCGTGTATGAACCCAGGACGCCTTTGGCAAACTGCACGTTCAAGTGATAATTATCGTAAATAGTATGGGCATCGCTAAATACGCACTTGTCGCGGATATAACCATCCTCATGCTCGGCACCCCGATACATACGACGATAAATCCCATCCCACTTGTTCAAATCCATGGCATACGCGCATGACGCCTTCAACTTGCAATCATCGCAGCGTTCAGCGTGATCCAGATCAGGTCTGGCGTTGTACAGCGCCCGCGAACCCATAGCCGCCACACAAACGGGGCGATCGCGGAGTATCCAGTTGATCAAATCGAAATGATGGCAGGCCTTTTGCATGAGCATGCCACCGGAGTTATGGAAGTCCCCGTGCCAGCGGTGGAAGTAGTCGGACCCGTGCTTGTTGCCGAGAATCTCACCGGCCTCCACCGACAATATGCGACCGATGCGACCGGCGCGAATAAGTCGCTCGGTGCGGAGAACCCAGCGCATGTGACGATAATTATGGGCCACGCGCACTTCGCGCCCCGCGCCCCTGGCTTCGTCCAATATCTGACGGCATTCCCAGACGCTCGTCGCCAGCGGTTTTTCCACCAGAACATTCACGCCCAGCCTCAGGATGCGCATGCACACCTCGGCATGAGCATGATCTGGAACGGTGACGATGGCCCAGTGGGGCTTCGTCGCCAGAATCGCTTCCTCCGGGTCGCGAAACAGCAACAAGTCGCCGCCAACGGGACGACGGAGAAGTTCATTTTTACAGGCCTGGGCACGGGAAAGGTTGCGGTCTACCATCGCTACAAGTTGGGCTCGCTCGGCGAACTCCGGCAGGCCCTTGTCCGGCCAGGCCATAAGGCTCTTGGCAAAAAAAATACCCCGGTTGCCAGTGCCGACGATAATGAAGCGTTCTTTTCCCATAGCTGGAGGATTTTCGTATAGTACAGGCCAGAGGCAAGAAGAAGTCGACAAAATAATTCTCCGTCGCGACGCAAGTGCTGCGATCCCTTACCAGAACTTCCAGTCGCGCCAGATGAGCACGTAAGCTCCCAGAAGAAAATTGGTCACGCCGTGGGCAATGATGCAGGCGCCCAGGCTGCGGGTGTAAAGCAGCAGACCGCCGTAGATCAGGCCGCAGACAATGGCGGTGATCCATTCAAAGTGTACTCCGGCGCCGAAGGCAATCGCCACAATAATAAAGGCCTTCAGATCCCACTCACCAACTTTGGCAAGCTGGAAATCATTGGGGGCGGCGATGGTGCGCCACAGGTAGTCGCGCCAGAAAGTCTCCTCCATCACCGGCACCAGCAACGATGCCCCCGCCCAACGTATGATGATGAACGTCCAACACGTCCACGGCGACGCAAAGTGTTGGAATGGATCAAATACCTCCGGCTGAGACATCTTCGGATAATTGCCCAGCAGTTTCTCCATCCCCACCCACTGCACCACCACCAGCACACCAACCATGACGCCCAACCACGCTCCATTCCAACATATCCGCGTATAGCGGCGGTAGAAAGCCACCACCAGCAATGCGACAACCATCGTCTTAAGCACGTAGCTGGCCGCAAACAAATCCGGCCAGTGTCCTCCCGCCCAGGTGAAGGCCAGGAAAACACCCATCGGCAGCAGATACGTCATCTCCGTGGAAATCAACGGATGGCGTGCCACAGGCGAGGATGGAACATCGGAGGACATCGGTATCGTTGGCCCAAGCCGGCTGAAATAGCAACCGACCGAACCCGTTCTGTAAAGCGCAAGGACGCAGAAAATGCTGAATTCTAAATTCCCAATGCTTCTGCAAACCCCAAGCTCATTTCCTCCCCAACCGCCTCTTTCACCGCCTCCATCGCCGGAGTCTTCTGGCCCAGTATCCTGCGCAGCGACGTAACCGGCCGATTCGCCAGCCCGCACGGCACAATCAACTCAAAAAAACGAAGGTCCGTCTCCACATTCAGCGCTATGCCATGCAAAGTAACTCCACGGCAGATACGCACCCCCAAGGCGCAAATCTTCGCCGTCGTTCCCTCCACATCTACCCAGATACCGATCGCCGAACGATCCTTGCGCCCCTCTATCCCGAACCGACCCAGAATGCGGATCACAATATCCTCCAGCCTCTGCACATACCCTCCCACTGACAGTCGATGTTCCGCCAACCGTACAATCGGATAGGCAACAACCTGCCCCGGCCCGTGGAACGTGACATCTCCTCCCCGGTCGCTGTGAATGACCTCAACCCCCATACCAGCAAGCTCTTCAGGGCCAGCTTTCAGGTTTTTCTCCTGCCCCCCGCGCCTGCCGAAAGTAATCACCGGCGTATGCTCAACCAGCAGCAGTTGCTCCGGCCCTCCGGCCAGAACCTCCGCATGAGCCTGTTCCTGTCTGGCCCAAGCTTCAGCATATCCCATGTTCCCCAAGTCCAGAACAATCATATAATTCGCAGCTCCAAACACTTAATTATACACCAACAGCCGCTAGCATAGCGAGAATATCAAGGCTAAATCGCAAGAGTCGGCACAAAAACGCGGCCACTTTTCGGCCTCGTAAACAAGCCATCCTTGTATGACTAACAAAAGTACCATAGGATAAAAGGACAAAGGAGACCTTTTATATGGCATTACTGAAACCGATCGGCGATCTTTCCCATGACGTACTCAGGCAGGAGCGTCAACCGCTGGACCCGTTCTTTTCCCCAAAAACCGTGGCCTTGATTGGCGCCACTGAAAACCCCGGCAGCGTTGGCCGCACCGTATTGTGGAACCTGGTCAGCAGTCCATTCGGCGGAACCGTCTTCCCCGTCAATCCCAAGCGTCCCAGCGTGCTGGGTATCCGCGCCTACCCCTCCGTGGCCGCTGTGCCCGAAAAAGTCGACCTGGCGGTAATCGTCACTCCCGCCCCAGCCGTGCCTGCCATCATTGGCCAGTGCGTCGACGCCGGCATTACGGCGGCGATCATCATCTCCGCCGGCTTCAAAGAACTGGGCGCCCCAGGCATCGAGTTGGAACGCCAGGTCATGCTGGCGGCGCGCGGCAAGATGCGCATCATCGGCCCCAATTGCCTGGGCGTTATGAACCCCATCACCGGCCTCAATGCCACCTTCGCCAAAGGCATCGCCCGCCAAGGCAACGTCGGCTTCATCAGCCAGAGCGGCGCCCTCCTGACCGCCATTCTGGACTGGAGTTTCCGCGAACAGGTCGGCTTCAGCGCCTTCGTCTCCACCGGCTCCATGCTCGATGTGGACTGGGGCGACCTCATAGACTACCTCGGCAACGATCCCCGCACCAGCAGCATCGTCATCTACATGGAATCGATCGGCAATGCCCGTTCCTTCCTTTCAGCGGCACGCGAGGTGGCCCTCACCAAGCCGATCATCGTCATCAAGGCTGGTCGCACCGAAGCCGCCGCCAAGGCCGCCGCCTCCCATACCGGCTCGCTTACCGGCTCCGACGAAGTCCTTGATGCCGCCTTCCGTCGGGTGGGCGTGCTTCGCGTTTCCTCCATCGCCGACGTGTTCGACATGGCCGGCGTCCTGGCCAAACAGCCGCGGCCCAAGGGTCCGCGGCTGACCATCGTGACCAATGCCGGCGGCCCCGGCGTGCTGGCCACCGACGCTCTCATCAGCGACGGCGGCGAACTGACGGCCATATCCGATGAGACCATCAAGAAACTTAACGCCTTCCTCCCGGGAAGTTGGAGCCACAGCAATCCGGTGGACGTCCTGGGCGATGCCCCGCCCGAACGCTATGCCAAAACCCTGGAACTCTGCGCAGAGGATCCCAACAGTGACGGCTTGCTGGTAATCCTCACTCCCCAGGACATGTCCGATCCCACCCAGACCGCCGAGAAGCTCAAACCATACGCCAAAATCCCCGGCAAACCAGTGCTGGCAAGCTGGATGGGTGGACCGGAAATTCAGGCTGGCGAGGACATCCTCAACCGGGCCGGCATCCCAACCTTCGCCTACCCCGACGCCGCCGCTAGGGCGTTCAATTACATGTGGCGTTACAGCTACAACCTGCGCAGCATCTACGAAACTCCGGTCCTCTCCATGGCCGAAAGCGATGAGCAGAAGGGCCGCGCCGCCGCAGAGCAAATCGTCGACGCCGTCCGCAAGACTGGCCGCACCATCCTTACCGAGTTTGAATCGAAGAAACTGCTGGCCGCCTACGGCATTCCCACCGTGGAAACTGTCATCGCCGCCACCGAGGCCGAAGCCGTCGCCGCCGCGACCAAGATGGGCTTCCCGGTCGTACTCAAGCTCTTTTCCGAGACTATCACTCACAAAACGGACGTCGGCGGGGTGAAACTCAATCTTCAGGACACCGCCGCCGTAACGACGGCCTTTAACGGCATCCGTGCCTCGGTTACCGAAAAGGTAGGCGCCCAACACTTCCAGGGCGTCACCGTGCAGCAGATGATCAAGCTGGACGGCTACGAACTGATCATCGGCAGTTCCATGGACTCGCAGTTCGGCCCGGTGCTGCTGTTCGGCACCGGTGGCCAACTCGTCGAGGTCTTCAAGGACCGCGCCTTGGGACTGCCTCCGTTGAATGCCACCCTGGCCAGGAGAATGATGGAGCAAACGCGCATTTTCACGGCCCTGCGCGGCGTCCGCGGCCGCAAGCCGGTGGATGTCAAGGCTCTGGAACACCTCATGGTTCGTTTCAGCCAGTTGGTGGTCGAGCAAAAATGGATCAAGGAAATCGACATCAACCCCCTGCTGGCCTCGCCCGACCGCCTGGTCGCCCTCGATGCACGCGTGGTGCTGCACGACCCCAGCATGACCGAGGACAAGCTTCCCAAACCGGCGATCCGCCCCTATCCGGCCCAGTACGTCCAACCAGGCACCATGAAGGATGGAACCAAGGTCGTCATCCGTCCCATCCGTCCCGAGGACGAGCCGATCATGGTCCGTTTTCATCAGGATCTTTCCGATCGCAGCGTTATGCTGCGTTACTTCCACCCTATCAAACTTGGCCAGCGAACCGCCCACGATCGTCTGACCCGGGTTTGCTTCAACGACTATGACCGCGAATGGGCCCTGGTAGTCGAACACAAGGAGGCCAATGGCTACGCCATCCTCGGCGTCGGGCGGCTCAGCAAGATCCCCGGCCATAATGAAGCCGAATTCGCTTTGCTGATAAATGACAAGTGGCAAAGCCGCGGCATGGGAACCCAGTTGCTGCAGCGCCTGTTGCAGATCGCCCGCGACGAAAAAATTGACCGGGTCTCGGCCAACATGCTCCCGGAAAACCTGGAAATGCAGCACATTTGTCAGAAACTCGGCTTCACGATCAAACGCGAACTCCAGGAACCCCTGGTCAAGGCCGCGATTGATCTGTGAAATAGAGGCGGGCAGGTTGTTGGCCTGTTGGGCCCCTCGCTAAGACGGCACGCCGCCCCTCAACCCCATCCCCGGGTGCGCCGGGGATGGTTGGGGGCAAGTGTAGGCCTCTTCTTTCCATCTTTTTTCTGGCTTCTTCACGCCCTACGCCGTAAAATACGTTCGACACTTCGAGCGAGCGTACACAATGAGCGAGCGTGAACTGGCGGCATCCATGCCGGAGATTGGCCATCCGGAGCGGTACTACGCCCAACTGGCGATAGTGGCGGAATCGTCTCACGACATTCACGCCCGGGCCGCCGCCAAGGTCGGGCAGTACATCACCTTGGCAATTCAGCCCCGCCTAATCTGGGAAGAACGGCTAAAATATTTCCACCACGCCCTGCGCCGTCACTGCGCACCTCCTTCCATGGCCTCGCAGGAAGTATGGATATTCTACCAGCGCCTGGCCAACCTGGTCCGCCGCCACGCCGGCGAAGAAGCCCTCAAAGTTATCGTGGTGGAGGACGACCTTTACGCCAAGCGCAAGGCAACCGGTCAGACCTTTCTTCGCATCCGCGCCGATGCCGCCAGTTTCTTCTACCGCTTCATTCCCACCGAACGCTGCCCGGAGTGGTTCAATGCCGAGGACTATGCACAGATGAAACTGTTTCGCGATCAATGGTTGGAACCCAATGGGGCCGGCGGCTGATCTTCAGGGGCTCAAGTGTTAGATGTTTGTAATGGGTGTTGATCTCCCTCCCCACTCGACAACCGCCTTCATCGACCGCATAATCCCCCCCACCCAAAAAGAAGGAACCCCATGGTAGATAAACACTCCGTCCTCGGACAATTTGCCGTCGAAGCCCAACGTATCCTGGCTCTCCAGACGGCAGTCGAAGTCAATGAACTCGGTGGATACGGACCTGACAGCGAAGTGATCTATGGCGCGCATCCCAGCGGATGCCCATCGGTGCTGGTAGATAGCCGCGACGGCGCCACCGCAACTTTCGTTTCCAACGGCTCCGTTTCCTTCGTGGCCAAACTCCCCGACGGTATGGAAGTCCGCGTCCTCGATGGTCACTTCGACGGCGTGGAAAAACGCGAGATCAGCGTGCCCTCCAATAACATCTTCCTAAGCTTGGGCAAGGACCGCATCGTCTCCCTGATGAACCCTCGCAATAATCTCAATTGCCCGGCCCAACAACTTCGCATCGTCAAGATCGGCGACCCGAAACGAGCCATGTGGTATTGCGGCGTCTTCCATCCAGCCCCCGGACTGCATCTGGTAGCCGCCATCCGCCTCTCACTCCAGACCACACGCCTCGGACCGGCCCTGCTCCGCGAAATCTACGTCGAAAACCGCGGCAAGAAAAACGTTCCGGCGGACCTGTGGACATATTACAACCTCCACGGCACCCAACGTTTCGTCTACAATAAAGAACTTTGGTATGACGCCGGATACCCCGCCACCCCCACCGACATCGTGATGACGGCGCGCGTTCCCTATAGCCCAACCATCCAGATCAAACACCTGGCCAGCGAATGCCGCAACGCCCGGCCCATCGCTTCCACCTGTGATTACTCGACTTTCATCGGCGACACTGCCGATTTCGCCCTCATGCCTCGTGCTGTACGCGAAGGTCATATGCTCGCAGGCGGCGCAGGCCCGACGATCAACCGCTTCGCCACCGCCGCCGTCGGCGCCAGCCAGTTCCGCCTCATGCTCCGCCCCAGCGGCAAGGCCATGCTGCGCCAGTCGCTGCTGTTCGTCACCGACCCGGACGCCTGTGAAGCCTTCAAGAAGGCCTCGGACTACGTCCAACCCTCCTTCAAGGCCATGGCCAGCGCTTTCGCCAGAGCCGCCAAAGGCCTTGTGGCCACTACCAAGGGGGCGGTCAAAAGTGACATCGGCGCCACCGTATCGGCAACACCATGGCCCAGCTTCGAGGTGCGCCTTCCGGCCCAGAAAGCCGTTTCCGAATACGCCAATTCCGCCTGGACCGGCGTCAAAGAACTATATGAAAACTGCCGGGCCCACGGAGCGCGCCTGGCCGATGGCATCGAACTGGGCACCCGCGACCGCGGCCAGGACATGTGGCCCAAGATGAAGGAGGACCCCGCCCGCATCCGCGCCGACCTGGTCCATGCCATGAGTTTCATGTATGTCACTCAGGACGAGCCCTTCCCCAAGGACCAGCCGCTGACCCTGCGCCAAAAACTCCATGGAATGTTCCCCCGCCAGTTCCCCAGCCATTGGAACAACCGCGATCTCGAAGTCCGCAACGATAATCGCCCTTATGCCGACAGTCCCCTGTGGCTGCTCGACTCTCTGAACATGTACGTTCGCGAAACCGGCGACGCCGGCATTCTTCTGGAAAAAGTCAAAACCGTCCGCCTCAGCGACCCCGACCGCCCCGAAACCTCGGCCATCGTCGGTTGCAACGTCATTTTGCCGGTAGCCTCCGTCATGGATGAGGTGTTGGCATGCTTCCAGCGCCTGGCCGACGATTCACCGTACGGAATCGCCCAGATTCTTTACGGCGACTGGTGTGACCCGGTGGACATGTTCGGCACCTCCCGCGTCGGCGATAACAAGACCCGAGGCCACGGACGTGGCGTACAGATTCGCCTCTCGGCTCATCTGTTCTTGACCCTTGTCGACACTATCGACCTTCTGGAAAGTTCTAAAGTCGCCGCCAAACTGGCCGAGGCCAATATCACACCCGATGTGCGGCGATTGCAGGATTTCGCCAGCCGCCTGCGCCAAAACGTAGTGAAAGTGGCCTGGGAAGACGGCCCCAAAGGCTTTATGAGCGCCTTTCTCAATTGCATCCACGAACTCAAGAGCGATGGCCGCAAACCCAATTGGGCCGGAGGTGAGATCGGTTACACTCTTGGATCAATGAAGGGCCTTGATTTTGATGGCGTCAATCGCCGCGAGTTGGCCGCTCAGGCCTATGCGGTCGAAATGCTGGCCACCAAACGCCCCTATCTGGCCACCATACCCCATACCGAAGAAATGCTGGCCAAAGTCCTCAACACGGTGGACAAGCTTTGCTTCAATGACAAGCTGGGCCTGGTGATGTTCACCCCCCCCATCGCCAACAATGCCAAATCCATCGAACTGGTGGGCCGCATGGGCGTCTTGCCATCGGGGACCGCCGAGAACGGCGAGTATCATCACTGCCAGATCATGATGCACCGCTTTCGTCTATCGCTGGCCGACCAGGCCGATACTGTCTGGCAACAGTTCAAACCGATGATGTCCGCCATGCGGGATGCCTCGTTGTGCGGCCCTTTCGAGACGCCCAGCACTTCGTACATTTCCGACAAGGACGACCCCCATTTTGGCAAGGGGATGTACTTCGGCCTGTCGGGATCGGTCGATTGGATCGTGGAAGTATTCCAAAAAATCGCCGGCCTGGAACTTTCTCTGCACGATGACCGGTTGCCGGCGCTCCGCGTAACCCCGCGCCTGCCCGCGGCCTTGGATCATCAGATGACCTTCCGTCGCGTGGTGCATGTCGCCACCGGCCCCGGCCAGTACCGACAGATTCCTCTGGAAATCAAGATCGATCGCCGGGGCAAGGGCCCTAAGCCACTCCGCTGCCGTGTGTTCGTGAACGGCCAAGAGCAGGAAAAGGCGGAAATCCGCGACCTTGCCGGTATAGACAAGGCTGATATCCATATTACCTACGAGTTTTAAGCATGACATTTATCGACGACACCTCCTTACAACCAACTCCCAAGCTGGAAATCGTGCGCCGGGTTGGGCAACGCGCCATTTCCATTGCCATGCACGATGTGGACGGCACACACAGCCTGATACGCGATTGGCCCCCGGTTATGAGTCTTACGATTCACTACGCCATGACCAGTGGCTTGCCGGAGGATTTTGACAGCCCGACCAATGCCGCGATGCTGGTGGAGCAAACCGGCAGGAAACCCCTGCCGGAAACCGATCGTTTCTGTGTTGAATCCGCGGGTTTGTCGGCCTTGACCCAGATGGAGTTCGGCATACGCCGTGCCATTGAACTTGGCAACATACCTCCAACCTCTGGCATCAAGCTTGGCGATAAGGAGCGGATGGTCAATTCCCAGATCATTCAACGCATTTGGAAGGGGGAAGAATGCTTCGATGCCATCCCCGAGCCGGATACTCTGCGGCAATTTCTCAAGGCCATGACGCCACGGCTTTTTAAATTATATGAAACGGTCCTCAACGGCGCCTGCCGCGACCGCAATACCGCCGATGCCTGGAAACATCCGGACCACTGGCGCGTGCCCGGGGCACTGGAATTCATGAAGTACCTGCACCGCCTGGGAGTCGTGAACTACTTCGTAACCGGAGCCGTGATTTATCCTGAAGGCGGAATGTACGAAGAGGTGCGGGCCGTGGGTTTCGAGGTGGGTCCAGGCAAGCTTGTCGAGGCCATCGGCGGCTCAAGCTGGCACCGCAAAATGCCCAAGGAACAGGTAATGCGCGAGCTACTGGCCAAGCTTGACGTTCCGGCGGCCAGTGCTCTGGTAATCGGCGACGGTCGTTCGGAGGTCAAGGCCGGCGCCGACATGGGTTGTGTAGTGATGAGCCGCCTGCCCCGCGAAGCCCGCCGGCCCCGCGAACTGCACCGCGAACTGGGAACCAACTACATTGTCGAAGATTACCTGGATACCGCTCTTAAGACGCTGATCCGGCCGTAGGACACGTTCACCGGGCCATCCCTCGCGATGGTTGGCAATTTCCCAAGGAAGTGTGAACGGTCCACAGCGGAGCTGACCGGGTTGTCGGGTATTCGCAAGGTCGTCGGCGTCTCTTCTAGGGAATTGGCCTGCCCTCTGGCCCCTGGCCCCTCTTCCCCTTACAATCCGCCCCCATTGGAAAACGGAGTCACCCTATGGAACTCGGCGTAAACATCGATCACGTAGCCACTTTGCGCCAGGCTCGCAGGACTTACGAGCCAGACCCAGTCTGGGCGGCGGTGCAGGCGGAACTGGCCGGCGCCGACGGCATCACCGTCCACCTGCGCGAGGATCGTCGCCATATTAACGACCGCGATGTAAGAACTCTGCGTCAGACAGTGCAATGCAAGCTGAACCTCGAGATGAGCCTGGCTGATGAAATCGTCGCTATAGCCTGCGCCTGCCGGCCCAATCAAGCGACCCTGGTTCCCGAACGTCGGCAGGAGGTCACCACCGAAGGCGGCCTGGATCTTTCCGGCGAACCCGACCGCGTCGCCGCCGCCGTACAAAAGCTGCGCAGCGCCGGCATTTTTGTCTCGGCCTTCATCGACCCAGAGGAAAAACAGATCGAATTGGCCAGACAACAAGGCTTTGACGCCGTGGAAATGCATACCGGCGAATATGCCAACGCCACTGGCAACGCGGCCGCCCAACAACTCCAGCGTCTCCAGCATGCCGGGGCCATGGTGACCCAGCGCGGCATGCGCCTGCACGCCGGCCACGGACTTAATTATCGCAACGTGACCCCCGTGGCGCGCATACCTGATATGGCCGAACTGAACATCGGCCACGCCATCATCAGCCGCGCCATCTTCACCGGAATCCAGGAAGCCGTCCGGGAAATGAAACGGCTGCTGGAAACCTAGCTGTTTGATAAGGAATCGACCTATGTCCAACGCTCCTCTACGCATCAGCGGCGCCCTGACGGCAATGATCTCCCCTTTCCGGGACGGGAAGTTGGATGAATCGCGCCTCCAGGAACAAATCGAGTTTCAGATCAAGAGCGGCATCGATGGCCTGGTGCCGGTTGGCACCACCGGCGAATCGCCGACCCTAGACCTCAAGGAACACGAACGGGTAATCGAGGTCACGGTGCGAATGGCGCATGGGCGAGTTCCGGTGATCGCCGGCACCGGCGCCAATGCCACCGCCGAGGCCATTGAATTGCACTCTTTCGCGAAAAAGGCGGGAGCGAATGCCTGCCTTTCGGTCAATCCCTACTACAACAAGCCGACGCAGGAGGGGTTGTATCGCCATTTCATGACCCTGGCCGACCGCGTGGACCTGCCCATCGTGCTGTACAACATCCCCAGCCGCACGGGAATCACCATGTCCCCGGCCACGGTAGCCCGATTGGCGGCACACGCGAATATCATCGCCATCAAGGAATCCACCGGCGACATGAACCTGGCCAGTGAGATCGCGTCGCTGTGCGGCATCACTATCGTCAGTGGTGATGATTCGCTGACACTGCCATTGATATCCATCGGGGCCAAGGGCGTTATAAGCGTGCTGGCCAACGTGATCCCCAGCCAGATCAAAGCCCTCGCCGCTGCGGCCCTGGCCGGCAATTTCACGGAAGCCGCTTCCTTGCACCTACGGCTCTTCCCCCTCATGCGAGCGATGTTCCTCGATGGTAACCCCGTCGGAATCAAGCACGCGATGAAGGTGGCCGGCCTCGACAGTGGCGAACTGCGCCTGCCACTCTGGGAAGCATCGGAATCCACGAAGAGACAAATTGAACAGCTTCTTCGCCAAGTGAAATAATCCTGTTCCACGCCAGGGCGCAAGGAGGATAACGGAAACAAGCAATACTTTTGCGCCTAAGTGGCGAAGTTCACTCTAAGTGACCTCGCCGCTTTCGCTCGCGTGCTCATGACCAAACTTTGCATTGCCATCTTCGTTTGCGATTTATCCGCAGCCCGGCGCGACATGGCCCGCGCCGCTGAGGCCGGGGCGGACATGGTCGAGTTGCGGCTTGATGGCCTCACTGAGGCCAAGACAGCCCAAGCCCTGGCCTTGTCATCTCCTCTTCCCGTCATTTTCACCTGCCGCCCCGCCTCCGAAGGCGGAGCCTGCACCCTTGATGAGCAGGCGAGGCTCGATTTGCTCCACTCGGCCGCCGTTGGCAACGCGGCCTATGTCGATATTGAACTGCAAACCTTGCAATCCTTCGCCGGACCGCTCCCCAAACTCCGCCGCATCGTCAGTTCCCATGATTTCTCCGGTCGACCCGCCAAACTCCTCTCCATCGTTGAGGAACTCTTCTCCTGTGACGGCGACATCGCCAAGATTGTCTGGACCGCCCGCAGCATACGCGACAACCTCGAAGCCTTCGAGATCCTCCAGCATCGCAGCCGTCCCACCATCGCCCTGTGCATGGGCGAGCATGGCCTCCTCAGCCGCGTGCTGGCCGGTAAATTCGGGGCCTTCCTCACTTTCGCCGCCCTGGAGACTGGCCGCGGCACCGCCGACGGCCAAGTCGCCATCGCCGACATGAAGAACCTCTATCGCTGGGACGCCATCGGCCCGGCCACCAAACTCTACGGCGTCGTCGCCAGCCCGGTGATGCACTCCCTGTCCCCGGCGATCCATAACGCAGCCTTCGACCACCTAGGCTACGACGGTGTCTACCTTCCCATGCTGGTCAACCCCGGCTACGAAAGCTTCAAGGCATTCATGGAATCCTTCCTGGCCTTCCCCGCTCTGGACCTGTCGGGCCTGTCCGTGACGCTCCCGCACAAAGAAAACGCGCTGCGGTATCTACGTGAGGCCGGCGCCGATATCGAAGACCTTGCCACACGGATCGGCGCCGTAAACACCATCGTCATCGCGCCCAGCGCCTCGGGCAAGCCTTCCCTGCGCGGCTTCAACACCGATTACCGCGCCATCCTCGACAGTATCACCAGCGCCCTGGGCATCTCCGACAGCGACCTGGCCGGTCGCCATGTCGCGGTGATAGGCTCCGGCGGCACCGGCCGCACCGCCGTCGCCGCCTTGACCCATTGCCGGGCCAACGTCGTCATCTATAACCGCACTATCGAACGTGCCCAGGCTCTGGCCAGCGAATTCGCCTGTGCCGCCGCCCCCTTGGATGAGGTTCGCGAAAGTTCCTGCGACATCTACATCAACACCACCAGCATCGGCATGTTTCCCAACGTCGATGCCAGCCCGCTGGGCGATGCCCCGCCACAATGGGGTCCTGGAACCTTGGTTTTCGATACCGTCTACAACCCCATGCGTACCAGACTGTTACAGCAGGCCGACGCCGCTGGTGCCCAGACCATCGGAGGCATCGAGATGTTCGTCCGCCAAGCCGCCGGCCAGTTCCAAGCCTGGACCGGCCAACCCGCCCCGAAGGATGTAATGCGCCGCGTGATCGAACAGCGCCTGGCAACCAGCGCAGCGTAGCTGTCGTCTTCGTTGCGTCGTAGCGTGAACAATTCGCCCAAATAGCCGGTCGGCGCTCACGGTAATCCACCCTGGTCTCTGGCCATCCCCTTATCATACGATTTCCTTATCCCGCTGCGAAGTTTTTGTGGAGCTGAACACCGGCATCTGTGCTCATCCGTGTGCCTCTGTGGCTAAATCTTCTCTTCCTGACGCGTGCCCTATGGGATGATCGACGCTTGCCCCATTGGTTGTCGCGCACCTCGTTCCCGCCGGCGGCTCCAGTTTGGCAATCTCGGCCGCAGCACGCTGCATCGGCGCTATCGCCGTATCCACCGGGCGCAGCAACTGGCGCAAGCCCTGTCGAAAAAACGCCCTGCGACCAAATGATTTGTCGTCGCCCATGGAAACCTTTGCACAAAACACTACGGCCGTGTCGTCGCCTGCGTCGCCGTCGGCAGCCTGACCGCCACATCCTTCTTCACAGGCGGCAACTCGGTCTGGGTCAGTTCGTCGAAGAACTTCACCTGTATGGTGAGTTGCGCATGCCCAGGAATCTTCTGCCATGGACAACTCAGCACATAGGTATACAGCAAGCCGCCGGAATACCAGGAATCGCTGGTTTGTTGGAGATCGAACTTCCACGTCCCCACCAGCGGAACGGCGCTATCGGCCATGTCGAATGCCTCGACTGTGCAGGACCCGGCGGACTTGATATCGTCGCCTTTCACATCGTTGGGCACGACGTATACCTTCAGCCCCCGGTCATAGCCGTTGTCCGGCCCCAATGAATCACCGCCGGTCAACCGTCCGAAACTTAGACTCGCCGCGGTTACCAACTTGGACAGCCGATCCGCCGGCAGCGTCGCCAATGTGCCGCGTTCGCTCCGCAACGTAGCCACCTGCGCCTGGTCCTGCTCATGCTGGCGTTTGAGGGTGTCCATCTGCTCGGCTAGCGCCAGGTTCTTGGCGCGCAATTCGTTGTTGATTTTACTGGGACGGCCGTTGCAGCCGGCGAGAAAGACCAGAAAAACAAAAGTGAAAAGTGAAAAGTGAAAAGTGAAAAAAACAGCACCACGCATAGGATGCGGTGTTCGCCAGTCATGTCGTTGTTTCATTGCGTAGTTGCGTGACATGATCTTACCTCATCCGCTCGCCATCAATCGCTCACCATTCAATGCCTTTTCCTCCCGCCGATTTCATCTCTTATTTTTTCTCCTCTACTTCCTTCTCATCCTCTTCGATAACATCGCGTTTGTGCCCCTGCGTCTCTGGCATGCGTTCCAAGATGCGATCGGCGCACCCGTATTCCACGGCCTCTTCTGCGAACAGCCACTTGTTGCGATCGAAATCGCGGTGTATCTGCTCGGCAGTCTTGCCGGTATACCCGCCCATCATTTTGTACAGGCGGTCGCGCAAACGCAGCATGTGGGCCGCCTCGATGCCCAAGTCAGTGGCCGGCCCCTGGAGCACGCCGCCAATAAGTGGCTGGTGGAGCATGATTTGCGCATTAGGCAGCACCGAGCGTTTGCCCTTGGTGCCGGCGGCAAGCAAGCAGGCCCCCATGCTGGCGGCCAAGCCAATGCAGGTCGTAGCCACGTCGCAGCGCAGATGCTTCATGGTATCGATCACCCCCAGCCCCGCTGACACGCTGCCGCCAGGGGAATTGATGTAGAACTGGATGTCAGTCTTGGGATCATCGTTGGACAGGAACAGGAACTGGGCAATGATGGCATTGGCGCTATCATCATCTAATACTCCGCCCAGCAGCACGATGCGGTCCTTCAGCAGCCGGGAATAAATGTCGTAGGCGCGCTCCCCACGTCCGGATTTTTCGATAACGATAGGAATCAGTTGATTGCTGGTCATGGTTTATATCTCGCCAACCTGCCAATAAAAATCATCTCTCGACTATCTGCAACTCATTGCCTTCCGGATCGCGGAAGCTTACCACCCTGCCGCCGCCAACGGCGGTCGCAGGCTCCATCAGAAACGTCACACCGGCCTGTTTAAGCTCGGCATACGCCTGGTCGAAATTACCCACCCGCAACGCCAGATGGCGTATCCCCTGGGCAAACCGCGCCACCTCCACAGGCTTGGGTCCTTTTTCCCGGGCCGGCATAAGCTCGATCATGGCCCCGCCATGCACACCCATACCGTACCCCACCAGCACACTCGGCGGCGTCTGTCCGTTGCTGACAATGAGCTTCATGCCCAGATGCGCACAGTACCAGTCGATCTGCGTCTGCACGTCATTGCAAGCAATCGCCGCATGGTCTATATCAGTAAAAAGCATATAAAAACACTCTAAACGGTGAACGCGCCCTCCTTACTCTTGCCCTCTATTTCGGCTTTCCTCCATCCGCTGCCGTTTCGGCACCTTTGGTATCGCCTTCGCCCAACGCCTCATCGCAGATACCGTACGCGACGGACTCTTTGGCATCGAAGAATCTATCACGTTCACTATCCTCGCGGATACGGTCCACCTGCTGTCCAGTACATTTGGCCATGACCTTTATAAGGGTTTCCTTGGTCTTGAGAATTTCCTCGGCCTGGATCTCAATATCCGCAGCCTGTCCGTATACGCCGCCGAAGGGCTGATGAATCATAACTTTCGCATTGGGCAGGATATAGCGTTTGCCCTTTTTGCCGGCCATGAGCACCACCGCCCCGCCGCTCTCAGCCCTTCCGATGCAGTAGGTGGCGATATCGCAGGTCAGAAAGTTCATGATGTCATATATGGCCAGAGTGTCATCCACCACACCGCCGGGGCTATTGACGTAGAGGTTTATGTCCTGGTCTCTCTTGACGCTCTGGAGATAGAGCATCTGCATGATGACCCGGCTAGCACTAATGTGGTTGATCTCCCCAACCAGGAATACCACCCGGTTTTCCAGGAGCATTTCCTCCAGGGTCATTTCCCGGTAGCGGTTGTACCCGCCGGATGGCCCCGGCGCCGACATCGGCATACCCATAGGAGAGGCGAAACCTGTTCCAACCCCACCGGCATGTGCCGCCGTCAGATACGGCGCCGCCCTGATAATCGCCCGCGGGTCCAGCTTCGATGCCGCTGATTTCACTTCATTATCGTGCATGCCACATTCCTTATGTTTCGCAACTTATCTTAGAGCCCGATGTTACGCGCCGCAGCACGCAGCGTCAATGAATGTAGATGCGTCATCCTACCGCGTTTCGAACCGCCTTTGGCCACTAACCTCAGCGGATGCCCTGTGTCCAATAATTTATCAGGATTACAGGCCATCAATTGTCTTAACCGATTTGCCCGAAAACAATTGACAATGCACCCGACCAAAAGTAGAAATTAGCATTGCATCGATGAGTCTCTCGGCTTCGGGAACGTACCCTCGCTCCCCGTTACATTTGAGGTTACACAAATATGAAATGGATGCACCTTAGCCGGCGTCGGGGAAACTCCATTACTCGCAAAGCCCAAACCCATAGAGCGTTGGCCGCCGCCGTAGCCGCCTGCGTGACCGAACCCCTTGAGGGACGCGTCATGCTCGCTCTATCTTTCGCACCCGCGGTTCCCTACACCGTCGGCAACCAGCCATGGGCTGTTTGCACGGGCGACTTCAACAACGACGGCAAGATTGATCTTGCCAGCGGCAACTATGGTGACAACAGCGTTAGCGTGATACTGGGCAATGGCGATGGAACCTTCAAACCCCAGGCAACCTACAACATTGGCGTCGAGACCAGTTCCGTGGTCTCTGGTGATTTCAACGGCGACGGGCACATGGACCTGGTCGCCTCCTGTGATCCTTTCGATAGCGTACTGCTGGCCAACGGCGACGGAACTTTCAATCCGCAGATGACCTTCGCCAGTGGCGGCATAGCCTGGTCCTCCATAGTCGGCGACTTTAATGGCGATGGCAAACTGGATCTGGCATTCACCGACACCAACGTGAACTGCCTGTTTGTGGTTCTGGGCAACGGCAACGGGACATTCAAGCCCGCCACGACCTACGCCGTTGGCAATTATCCGGCATATCTGGCCGCGGGCGACTTCAACGGCGACCACAGGGAGGATATTGTCGTCTCCAATATGAACGGCAACAGCATCGGGGTGCTGATGGGCAACGGCGACGGAACCTTCGCGCCACCCGTGAACTACAGCGTCGGCAACGCACCGCGTGGCGTGACAACCTGCGATCTGACTGGAAATGGCAAGGTGGACATAATCGTCGCTAACTCTGCGGACAACACCATCGGCGTGCTGATGGGCAACGGCAACGGGACCTTCCAACCGCAGGTGACTGAGTCCGTCGGCAGTTCTCCTTATTTTGTTGCCACCGCCGATTTCGATGGAGACGGCAAGCCCGACATAGCCGTCGCCAATTACGGCGACAACACAGTAAGCGTGCTGCTCGGCAATGGCGACGGAACTTTCCAGGCGCAGCAGGCGTTCGCCGCCGGGTCCGCTCCGTTTGCCGTGACCGTGGGCGATTTCAACGGCGACGCGGAGCCGGATCTGGCCGTCGCCGATTCCGGCGGCAACACCATCAGCGTACTTTTGGACACCACGCCTCTGACTCCGGCTTCGAGTGTCCTCAACCGCCCCCGCTCCATCACCGTCGCCGGCACCACCATGGTCCCGGTCACTGCGGATGTCGTGACCGCCACGGGGGCGATTGTCGCCACCTACAATTCTCCTGTCACCCTCCAACTCCGCAACGGCACCTTCGCCGACGGAAGCACCTCCGAGACCGTCAACGCCGTCGCCGGTGTCGCCACCTTCAACAATCTCGTCCTTGACAGGGCCGGCAATTACCGCATGAATTCGCTTACTGGCGGACTTCCTGGAAACACCCAGTCATTCACTATCGTGGCCGCGCCGGCAACTCACGTTGGCTTCGTCCAACCTCCCGTCAACACCGTTGCCGGCATAGACATGAGCCCCAGCGTCATCGTCGCGGCCTTGGATCCCTACGGCAACATCGACGCCTCTAATAACTACCCGGTCACGCTCAACCTCAGCAGTGGCTCGTTTGACAGCGGCTCGCCAACCATGACAGCCGTCGCTGTTGATGGCGTCGCCACCTTCAACAACGTGGCCATCGACTCCGCCGGAACTTTCCAGATCTATGCCAACGCCCGTTCCCTTGGCAATGTGCCCTCCAATCAATTTACGGTAGCCGTCGCCCCGCTGCCAGCCACACTTGCTTTCACCACCATGCCTGAATTAGGCACCACTGGAGCTGTCCTGGGCCCGGTCAGCGTCACCGTAGTGGACGCCTCAGGCAACCCGGCCACCACCTACACTTCCACCGTAACCCTGACCATCAATGGCGGCACCTTCAGTGGCGGGTTTAAGACTGCCACCGCGGTCACTGTCAAAGGCGTGGCCACCTTCAACAACCTGATCATCGACAAGGCCGGAACCTACACCTTGACCGCCGGCGACACTCCTCTCCCCACGGCCACCTCGACCAGCGCCACGATCAACACCGGCTCGACGATCACCGGCATGGTTTTCAGCGATATTAACGGCGACGGCATCTTCCGGCACCGCGACAGCGGCATAGCCGGCGTAACCGTGGTGTTAAAGACGAAGGGTCGCCGCAAACTTGTGACCTACGCCACTACCACCACCGACGCTTCTGGAAACTATTCCTTTGTGGGCTTGCCTGCCGGCACCTATCAGATCAGCGAAATCGTGCCATCGGGTGTTCACAATGTGACCCTGCCGACTGGCCTGGTGTATAACCTGACCATCAGTTCCCAGCAGGTGGTGGCCGGCAAGAACTTCGGCAACAAACGCAACAGCTAAAAGGGAGTTAACGCGATGAGTTGGCTACGTCCTTATCGGCATCGGAACCGTTCTACCACGCGCGCTATTCCAGCCAGCCAAGCCCTGGCCGACGCCGTCAAACGGACGGTATCGGAAGTGCGCTGCCTGGCCGAACCACTCGAACGGCGGGTCATGCTCAGCGCCTCCTTCCAACCCGCCGTCTCCTATGCCGCCGGCAACGACCCGGTAGCGGTTGCCACAGCCGATTTCAACGGTGATGGCCAAACCGACATCGCTCTGGCCAATTACGCCGACGGTACAGTCAGCGTGCTTCTTGGCAAGTCCGATGGAACCTTCGCGACACAGGCAACGTTCGCAGTCGGCGCCGGACCATGTTCCAGCGCCGCCGCGGACTTTAACCACGACGGCTATTCCGACCTTGTCGTCGCCAACCAAACCTCGGACAGCATCAGCGTGCTGCTGAGCAATGGCAATGGGACCTTCCAGCCACAGACTACCTATGCCGGCGGGGGCAGTCCGTCAGCTGTGGCCACGGGCGATTTCAACCATGACGGCAAGCAGGATCTGGCCTTCACGGACGATAGCGCCAACGAACTGTTCATTATGCTGGGCAATGGCAACGGCACTTTCAAGACCCCGGTGACCTACGCCGTCGGCAATTCCCCTGATGGCCTGGTCTGCGCCAAGATCAACGGCGACGCCAAATTGGACATCGCCGTCGTCAACAGACTCGACAACACCGTCAGCGTGCTGCTTGGCAACGGCAATGGAACTTTCAAAGCGGCGATTAACTCCAGCTCCGGAGACATGCCGGTTTCTGTTGCCGCCGCTGATTTGAATAACGACGGCAAGATGGATCTGGTCACTACCAATATCGGTGACGACACTGTCAGCGTTCTACTTGGCAACGGCAACGGGACATTTCAAACGGAAGTGGCCTATTCCACCGGCTGGACCCCGGCCCAAGCGGTGATCGCCGACTTCAACGGGGACGGCATTCCTGACATCGCCACCGCCGATGCCGGGATCAGCGACATCAGCGTGCTGCTGGGCAATGGCGACGGCACCTTCCAGGCCCGTTCCAGTTTAGCCATAGCCGGCAACCCCTCATCTCTGGCAACCGCGGATTTCAATGGCGACAGCAAGCCGGATCTGGTTGTAGCCGACGGCTTAAGTGCCGCCACGGTACTTCTAAACAATTCGCCCTTTGTGCCGACGCAACTTTCCGTCGGCACCGTCCCCGCCAATGCCACCGCCGGCGTCGCCATGGCGCCCGTGACGGTTACTATTCAGAACTACTATGGCGTCACCTGCGGCGATGACACCTCCACCGTCACCCTGTCGCTCAGCAGCGGCACCTTCCATGACGGCAGCACCACCGAAACCGCCACTGCCGTTGCCGGTATCGCCACCTTCAACAATCTTACTATCGATGCCACAGGCTCCTACACCCTCGCGGCCACGGATGGTACTCTCTCCCCGGGCGTTTCCACCAGTTTCAATGTCGTTACCCTCGTGGCGGCCCAGGTCATCTTCACCCAACCACCGACCTCCACCACTGCGGGGATGGTAATAAGCCCCACCGTCACCATTACGGTCCAGAATGCCGCGGGCACGACCATCGCCACCGACAATACCTCCACCGTCACACTCTCCCTCAGCAGCGGCACTTTCGACGGCGGCGCCTCCAACGCAACCATGGTGGTCACCGGCGGCGTAGCCGTTTTCACCACCCTCCAGATCGACGCTGCCGGCACCTACACTATTACGGCATCGGACGGCGCGCTTACCACCGCCACCTCCGCCAGCTTCACTATTTCCCCAGGTGCTGTGTCGGACATCATCTTCACCCAGAAGCCTACCTCCCAGACCGCCGGAACCCCCATGGGTTCCGCCGTCATTCTTACTGTCCAGGATTCCCAGGGAAACACCATAACCTCCGATACCTCAACGGTTACGCTCTCTCTTAGCGCCGGCACCTTCGACGGTGGCTCCAGTACGATTACGGCCGTCGCCGTCGGCGGTGTGGCCACCTTCAATGGCCTGCTCATCGACGTCACCGGAAACTACATCATCACCGCATCTGACGACGGCCTGACCACCGCTTCCACGCCATTCGCCATCACCGCCGGCCCTGCGACGCAGCTCGCCTTCGGCGTGCAGCCCGGCCTCACCGCAGCCGGCGTCGCCACCGTCCCCGCCGTCACCGTTGCTGTTCAGGATGCCCTGGGCAACACCGTCACCGCCAATACCTCGACCGTGACGCTAACCCTCAGCAGCGGCACTTTCGATGGCGGCTTAACCACCGTTACCGCAGTGGCCGTGCGCGGCGTCGCCACTTTCAATAATATCGTGATCGATACTGCCGGTAATTACACTCTTGACGCCGGCGATGCCGCTTTGACTGCTGCCACCTCCAACAGTTTCACTGTCGCCAACGGAGGAACAATCAGCGGCGAAGTTTTCAACGATGTAAATGGCAATGGCATCCGCAATCATCGCGATACCGGCATGACCAACGTAACCGTGAAAATCCAGATGGTGCATCGTCGCAAACTTGTAACCTACGCCACCACCACCGATGCTTTTGGGAACTATTATTTTGTCGCACTGCCGGCCGGAACCTATCGAGTCAGTGAAACGGTGCCGACATACAACGTGCAAACCGGTCCCGGCGGAGGCACCTATACCTTGACAGTCACTCCTGGCCAGATGCTTAGTGGCAATAATTTTGGAAACCGGAAGGTATAGTCTTGGCAGAAGCGGATATCCTTCGCTTCCGATGCGTATAGATGACGCTTGCCTATAGGCCTTTTCACCGCCTCGAAGGGCAGTCGCGCGAAAATATTTTATATTTTGCTTGCATTCTAAATTGCGACAATGCGATAATTAGGCTCAGACAGATAGTGCACTTGATCGACTCAGTAGATCGTGCGTATTTGCTCAGTGTGAAAGTCAACGGAACGTGATTGACTGCACAGATGACTGCCTGCATGGAGACCATTTTACAGCATCAGACAAACCCATAGAGGAAAAAAGTCATGTTCCAATTGAAGAACTCCAAACGGCAACTATCTTCAAGTCATGGGACAGTCGTTAAACCATGGGAATTGCAACGTCGCCAAAATATCGCTCTTCAGGCGCGACAACAGTTTCTGGAGAGTCTGGAAAACCGCCTGCTGCTGACGACATGGGGCCCGCTTTTTCCGTTTCCCACCTGGAACCAGAGCGGTTCCATCGGCGGCAGTGGCGTGAACTACAATGCCTATTGCCCGATTGATCCGGCCACCGACGCCCGCAGCGTGACAGGCTGCGTTCCTACCGCCGTCGCCGAAATCTGCGATTACTGGCAATACCCCTCCAGTATCTCCTTCAGTTCGGCCGACGCCTATGTCTCCTCGCCTGGCACGTCATCCGCCGTCAACATAGATGCCGATGCGAGCCTGCGCCAATTCCCGACGCTGACCGCGCTTAACGCTGATCTGTCTTCAATTTCTTATGGCAACCCGGTCTCGGAAGCGCAACTGGTCTTCGGCATCGGGGTCAAATTGCAGGCATGGTATACCAGTTCTGGAACCGCTGCCGGCGTTTACTCTGGTAACATGCTTGCCTTGGGATTTCAGTCCGCCGATGACAGCAGCAGCAGTTGGGCTTACATGGAGCCGTTGGTAATCACCAACATTGAAGCTGGCAAACCAGTGCTGGCCACCGTTCCCAACCACGAATTGGTGCTTGACGGCTACAACTCCAACACGGGCCAGTTCCATTTGGAATTGGGCTGGGGCGGACTCGACGATGGTTGGTACGCACTGCCTGGTGCCGGCGATTTCCCCGACAGCAGCATCCCGGAGACCATTGAATCCGTGGTCTATGATATAATTCCTCCGCCCGCAGCGGCGACCGCCTCAAAACTGGCCTTTACCGCGCAGCCGATCAACGCAACGGCAGGATCGCATATCAGCCCCGCAGTGGCCGTGACCGTCCTGAATTCCCAGGGCACTCCCGCGCTGAGCGGAAACTCGGTCGTAACCCTGACCCTCAATGGAGGCGCGTTCCAGGACGGCATCGCCACCGCGACGGCCACGACCTACAATGGCGTGGCCACATTCAACGACCTTATCATCGACTCCGCGGGAACTTATACCCTAACCGCCAGCGACGGGACGTTGACGGACGCAACATCCAACGCCTTCACGATCAGCACCGCCCCCGCCTCAAAGCTGGTATTCAACCGTGTGCATACTGCTACCCACGCCGGGAATGCCATGGCTCCCGTAACTGTCATGGTGCAGGATAATTACGGCAACATCGTCGCCACGAACGCCTCCCCCGTCACCATCACGCTCAATGGAGGCGTTTTTCCGGACGGCGGCATCACCGCCAGTGCCGTTGCGGTCGGCGGAGTCGCCACCTTTAGCAACCTTATTATCGACATTGCCGGCAACTACTCTTTCACCGCCTCGGATGGCGCCTTGGCCGACGGCAACTCCGGCGGTTTCACCATTGTGTCCGCGTCGGCCTCGCACCTGGCCTTCACCCAACAACCCAACGGCGCCGCCATCGGAGCCGCCATCAGTCCCGCTGTCACCGTCACAGTCGAGGATGTTTTTGGCAACCCCGTGACCGCGGATGCCTCCACCATCACGCTCAGTATCGGCAGCGGCTCTTTCGTCAACGGCGGAACCACGGCCCAATCCGCCGTAATCGACGGGATAGCCACTTTCAGCAATCTGGCCATGGCCGCCACCGGCGGTTACCGGCTCATCGCCACCGATGGCGCCCTGAGTTCCGCCGTTTCCAATTCATTCACCATAGTGCCCCCGCTCCCGCCGGTTAAACTCGCCTTCACCGGCCAGCCCGCCAGCACCGCCGTCGGAATCGCCATCAGCCCCGCAGTCAGCATCACTATCCGGGATTCTTCGGGCGCGACTACCAAAACATACGTCTCCACTGTCACCCTGACTCTTAACGGCGGCGTATTCGCCGATGGTGGCACGACCGCCACCGCCCTGAGTGTTCAGGGCGTGGCCACTTTCAGCGACCTTGTTATCGATTCCACAGGAACTTACAGCCTCAGTGCAGGCGATCACTCTCTCACGCCCAGCACCTCGGACAATTTCAGCGTGTACGCGGGGGCGACGATCGGCGGAGAAGTCTGGAATGATGCCAATGGCAACGGAGTTATCAACCTGCGCGAAGGCGGCATGGCCGGCGTGAAAGTAACCATTCAAGCCAAACGCGGGCACAAGCTCGTCGGCCTGGCCAAGACCATCACCACCAATGCCTCTGGTCAGTATAAGTTTGCCGGACTGCCCACCGGTATCTACCTGGTAAGTGAAGTCCTTCCTAAAGGCTATCAGCCAACCACCCCGTCGAGCGGCATCTACACGCTGACGGTCAGTGCCAGCCAGATCTTGGCCGGAAACAACTTCGGAAACCAAAAAACATAGGAGACAATGTAGCCGTTCACTGCCCGGACAGTAGAAGTCAACGTGCGCAGAGGCGGCAAAAAATGCGGGTAAAGCTGCGCGTCTGCGGATACTTGCAACACTTACGGCATCCGTCGCGTGTAGATCCGCACATCGCCCGAAGGCAGGGCAACGCATCCGCGCTGATCCCAGCCATGCTGGACGATGGCGTTGGCGACCTGGACATTGTCATAATTGGCGCCGTCCTTGGCGCTGAGAGCCAGAGGATCGTCCCATATCAGCAGCGTCCGGGCATCGACTTCGGCAAGTTGCCGTTCCACCTCGGCGCTGGATAACTTCAGCTCGCCCGATAGCTGCACTTTGGGGAAATAAACAAACTTGCCATCTACCAGAAAAGCGACGAACAGGCCGCATACGCGATCCGTGCTGGCCAGGCGGCCGCACAGGCCGATGTCGGCAAGTTTCCGGGCGATTTCCGGATAGACCGATGGCCGCGCATGTACAATGTGGTGGATGGTCTGCTTCCGCTGCGCGTAGGCAAAAGCCGCCAGAATCACCAGCGGCACAATAAGGCATCCCACGATGGACGTCGACCCCGGCCATGCCTGGCGCCGGGGCTCACCA